>Ga0214182_1000209_pt1 | contig 27472 bp, 26 predicted proteins | sample TroBogEpilimnion_8_FD_153020 | JGI IMG/M metagenome (GOLD analysis project Ga0214182, IMG submission 153020) | Freshwater microbial communities from Trout Bog Lake, WI - 14NOV2007 epilimnion | ecosystem: Environmental > Aquatic > Freshwater > Lake > Epilimnion/Euphotic zone | place: Trout Bog... | reverse complement strand
CATTCTTTCTAGCGAGAAGTGTTGCGCCTTCCGTGGTTAAAGTAGAAGACATCATGGAATTTGATATGAATGGCAAAGCCTTAAATGGTGATACCAGGGTTGCTTATGGAGAACGCTTCATTCATAGCGGCGTTCTAAAAAATCGCCCGGATATCAATTCGGTGATTCATGGCCATGCATCACCGGTTCTGCCTTATGGATTAACTGGTACCACTCTGAGGCCTGTTTATCACATGAGTGCATTCTTGGGCGAGGGCGCACCTATTTTTGAGATTCGTAACTTTGCTAAGCCAAATCCTGATACCGATATGTTTGTTAGCAATGTAGAGCTTGGGGATGCATTATCTAAAACAATGGGCTTGCAGTATTTTGTTCTGATGCGTGGACATGGCTATGCTGCGGGAGCAGACTCAATTAAGAAGGCGGTATTTAGGACTATCTATGCTATTCAGAATGCCAGTATTCAGTCTGAAGCAATGAAAATGGGGCAGGTGCAATACCTTACCCCTGGTGAGGCCGTTACTGCACAGGAAACCATTGAGAAAACGATTGGGCGTCCATGGCAGCTTTGGAGTGAGCGCGTCAAAAAACCCTAATCGTTGTTAAACTCTTGCATCATGCAGATGCAAGCTCACTCTCTATCCAAAGCCTTTTTACAGGCCTTATTGGCGTTATCTATATTGCTCTTGCCATCAGTCAGTATGGCCGTATTACAAGATGAAATTCAGGTATATGACGATGAGATTAATGCTAAGGGTGAGCAAAGTCTTGAGTTGCATTTGAACAATACGCCAAGAGGAATTCAAACGCCGAGTTATCCTGGTGAAGTCATGAATAACAGCAACACCCGCATTACCCCTGAGTACGCTTATGGACTAGGGCACGACCTTGAGGCTGGCTTTTATATTAATTCGGTTGTCAACAACTCCACCTGGAATTACGCAGGAGCGAAGGTGAGATTGAAGTGGCTACCTTATACCGAAGAAAAGGGCGATCCTATATTTGCGGGTCTCAATGTTGAGTTATCCAATACACTTCCTCAGTATGAGCCATCTCGCTATAACTCTGAAGCACGGTTCATCCTGGGTAAGCACGTCGATAAGTGGCTCTTTGTCATCAACCCAATTTTTGATCAGCCGTTATCGCAACCCTATGTCCATCAAGGACCCTATTTCAATACGGCAATACGAGCATCTCGTGAGATTGTCCCCAACTGGGCAGTGGGCGTTGAATATTACTCAAACTACAACCAAGTTTTGTCTGGCCCGGTGGTTTGGCCTAATACTCAGCAATTGGCATTCTTAAAAGTCTATTGTGATACTGGACCTTTGCCTTTCCAGGCCGGTATAGGCAAAGGGTTTACCAATAGCAGTGATACATTGACGCTGATGGCAATCATTTCTATCCCGCTACCAAACTAAACGGGATAGATAAAAATCTTATTTCTGCTCGCGTTCCTCTAAGTTAGGACTCTCTTGAGCACGAATATCGGCGGTATAGAACTTACCAGTATCAGTTAGCGTCACCTTTTTAAGGTAGCCACCCTTATTACCGTTTCGTAAAGGCCAGAACTCCACTGATACTTTATCGCCTGCTTTTACAGCGTTTCTAGTCCAGCCACCTGCGCGAGTCAGATTACCAGGACTAGAAACCTCCAAAATCCACAGCGCTGGTGAGTCACCCTCTTTAAGGATGCCGTTTACAAAAATGCCAACGTGTGGATTAGTCCATTGAACTTCTTTGACTACTCCGGTAATAGTCAATACCTTATCTCTATCAAACATCGTAGTGGCATGGTGTGCTAAGACCAGGGCTGATGCAAATAGGGTAATAGCGAATGTCGCTAATTTCGTAAAAGTAATGAGTTTCAAAATATGATCTCCTAAGAATGGTCTAGAAATAAATTATTGAGGTGGAATACGATTGCCGCCTACGTCGTACTCAACGGGAACAAAAATATCATTGCCACGTTTATCTTTTCCTGGGGCAAAAGAGCCCTCCAGGCAAACTCCCTCAACAATATCGTATTTACGTGCGCGTTGGCGGAAGTAAATACGAGTCGTTTTCCAGGGATTGGTTAATACATTGGGAGCAATGATTTCAATATCATCATGCAATTCATCTTTGCCAACCAGATGAATTCGTTCGATGATGTGCATATCACCATTATTAGGAACGCCGGCAGCTTCGCTAATGGCAATGTAAGCCTGGGGCACAACTCCAACCGTATCTACTACAAGCGTATCACCCTCCCACTTACCAATGGAGTGGCCATGAAAAGTTGGATCGGGATCTTCAGGATGAGGGCGACCATCGGTATAGATACGACGCAAACGATTCCCATCAGATTCCCCGAGCAAGGTGACTCTACCTGGAGTAAAAAGGATCTCCATTGCATTATGGGTCACCAGCATCCATGCGGGCATTGCTTCAGGCAAGCAATTTACAAAGAGTGGAGGAGGTCTGCCAGCTTTCTCTTCCGCTAGTTGAAATTGAATGAGTTCATTTGCAGCAGGCGTCCAAGGTGGCATATTGGTTTTAGCCTGCTTATCTTGATCTGAAATCTTGGGATTCCATACACCACTCCAGTCAGGCAGCTTAGCAAGCTTAGACCAGTCCTTGGCTGTAGGTGGAGGATTGATGATGGGCTTTGAAGATTGCGCCATCGTATTTTGTGCAAAGCCTATTCCTAAGCCTGTAGCCATGAGTAGGCAAATTATTTTTCTTTTCACATCCCCTCCCTTAATAATGCAATCGTTATGAAATCCTTATGAAATCGCCAATACTGGTTCGAGCGTAAAGCCAATCCAGCGACCACAAACAATGATACTTATCCAAAGTGTGAGTGATATACCACCAGCAATTCGAGCTGCCAGGGGTAATTGTTTGTAATGATTCCAGCTTTCAAGATTTTTACCAATAATGAATTGAAAGCACATCATATTGATGCCTGCTAAGCCTAGGAGAATGATTTTAGAGATGAAGTAAAAATTCTGGCTGTAACTTAGAGCATTGGAGGTAAAAAGGATGGCTCCTGTAATGGCGGCAACTAAGAAAGCTGTCCATGTTATTGGTAAAAGTTCTTCGCTAATGTTGCTGATAGTACGATTTAAGGCGCGTACCCCAATCAAACGTAGATCAACTAATGCAATTGAGCCAACAACTAGTGTGATTGCAAGAACATGTAAGGCCTCGATCCAGGGAAACAGTAATTCATTTTCGCGAATCGTTTCTGCCAAAGGATTGCTGTATATGAGAATCAGAATATCGTTCATATTTTTAATTAATGATGATGAATTGGTGATCAGGCATACGCAATCCATCGGCCAGCAGCAACAATGCCAACCCATAAAGCAAGCGATAAGATAGCCAGTAAACGCGCTGCAGTATTTGCCGGAGCAAAAGAGTTCTTGTTATGCCACTTTTTCTGGAAGAGTAGTGTGATACAAATCACGGCAAGCAACATCAGCATCTTGAGTTGAAACGCTGGATTGGTTAAAGATCTTGCGGGTTCTCCAACGATCATGATGCAGCCACTAATGAGAAGTATTGGCAGCGGAAGCCAGACTAAAGGCTGGTATCGGACAATTACGGTTGCAATAGATTCACTTTGCCCATGAACGCCCAAGATTCTGAGATTAATCAGAAGTATGCCCACTAGAACTGAGGCTATACCCAGAATATGAATAGTTTGCAAAGTGGGGACTATCCAGAAATTATCTTGTATTACTGCATTGAGAGGGGTTCTCTCTAGGTAGTAACAAAATTGAATTAGCGGAGAATTTTGCATAGCTTTAAGCAATTATTTTTTTTAGGAATAGTGATTGATTAATCTGCTTTGACATTTGCGTCTTTAATCACCTTGCTCCACATAGTCATTTCCCGTGAAATTCGCTTGCTTGAATCTGCAGGTGAAAGATAGTTTACGTATACGCCAGCTGCCAGCATGCGCTCTTGAACTTCAGAGCGCTGCAAAATAATTTTGATATCGCCACTCAGCTTATCAATGATCGGTTTCGGTGTTCCTGCCGGAGCCAAAATTCCAAACATACTCACTACATCAAAGTTCGGTAAACCCGTTGCCTCAGTCACCGTTGGGACATCTGGTAATTGACTAATCCGTTTAGCGGTAGTCACTGCCAAAGCTCTTAACTGACCAGCCTGAATAAATTGCAAGGCTGCAGGCACTGTTTCCGACATGGTCAATACTTGACCGCCGACCAGATCAGTCATGGCTGGGCCACTCCCTTTATAGGGGACATGGAGTAAATCTAAGCCGAGTTGATAGCGAAACATTTCCATTGCGAGACGCTGTGGAGCACCAGCTCCAGAAGAGGCAAACGTCAACTTGCCTGGGTTGGCTTTTGCGTAAGCAATAAACTCTTTCATATTCTTAACGGGAACTGAGGGGTTCACAACAAATACTAGCGGAACAACTCCCACCACATCAACCGGCGTGAAATCTTTTTCAAGGTTGTATCGAATCTTATCTTTATCAAGATTGGCATTAATAGAGTGAGATGTAAGGGCCCCCATCAATAGCGTATAGCCATCAGCAGGGGACTTAGCAACCATATCGGCGCCAATATTGCCGCTATCGCCTGCTCGATTATCGGGAACCACTTGTTGGTTGAGGGACTTAGATAACTCTTGAGCCATGATGCGTCCAATCACATCGGTAGCACCACCAGGCGGATAAGGAATAACGAGCCTAATCGGCTTATCGGGATAGTTTTTGATGGCGGTATTATTGGTTTGCCCCAGTAGTGGGGTGCTAAGCAGGCTGCTGCAAAGGAGAAGACCGAGGCCTTTTATTATTTGTTGTCTCATTTTGTATTTTTAGTATTAGTTTCAATGATGATTTTCTATTATCTACAGAATAAAATTCATGCGCTGCATCAATGATTTCAGGATTTCTCAAACTACAATGGAAAAATGACTCTAGAGCCTCACCAAATCGAGATTATTGGATATTGCGCCGCATTCTTGACCACAATTTCCTTCTTGCCTCAGGCTATTCAGTCTTGGCGCACAAGGGATCTTTCAGGGATTTCCTTAGGTATGTACTCCTTGTTTACGGTAGGGGTGGGCTTGTGGCTAGTTTATGGCCTCATTATTGAAAAATGGCCCTTGATTCTGGCAAATGCTCTGACCTTCACTTTGGCGCTCAGTATTCTTTTGTTGAAATTGCGTCATACTTCAAAACAGCAAAAATAGAACACGTTTTCAGCGAAATTCTTAGAAAGGTATTTATGTCTTCAGCATTTGTGATTGACCCACCAGCAGTGATTTCTTTACCTGTAACTGGCGATAGCCGCCGCTTTGCAGTAAATCGTATTTACTGCGTGGGACGTAACTATGCTGATCATGCCCGTGAGATGGGGCATGATCCAGATCGTGAGCCACCATTTTTCTTTATGAAGCCGGCTAATTCGATTGTGACGGACGGCCAAGGTATGGCTTACCCAAATTTATCTAGCGATGTTCACCACGAAATTGAAATGGTTGTTGCTATTGGCAAAGGTGGAGCAAATATTCCTGCAGATAAAGCGCTGGATCATGTGTATGGTTATGGTGTTGGTTTAGATATGACAAGACGCGATCTTCAGGGAGAGGCCAAGAAGATGGGCCGTCCTTGGGATACTGGGAAGGCATTTGATCAATCTGCTCCATGTGGTGAGATTACTCCAGTAAGTCAGTGCGGTCACCCTGCTAAGGGCGCTGTTAAGCTTTTAGTCAACGGTGAAGTTCGTCAAGAGGGCGATCTCAATCAACTCATTTGGAATGTTCCAGACACGATTGCTTACCTCTCCACTTTATTTACTTTAGAGCCAGGGGACTTGATTTTCTCTGGTACGCCAGCCGGGGTTGGCCCAGTGAAAAAAGGGGATGTTCTTGAGGGTAGCGTTGCTGGTTTGCCTAACTTAAAGACAAAGATTATCTAAATGCAAAAGACCTTTCTCTAAGCCCTGTATTTACGGAATTGCCCTGAGGTGTAGCGTCCTGCGCTAGAATTCCCCTATGTATATGTTTCTACCTTTTCTGACAGCTTTTATTGGGCTTGTTTTAGTCTGGTTTGAGAAACGTCTTGCGGGTTTGACAGTGTTGGCGATTACCGTTGCCATTCTTCTGGTTTGGTTCCGCTTTCATGCAACCGACCATCTCAACATCAGTCTGTAATTGATTGTGGGCAAGCATTCCTTTCCTTCATTGGCGGCACTAGGCAATCAACTAGCTTTATTAGCAGTTATTGGCATGCTCTCTTATGCATTTGTAGATCAACTCTACTTTGGTGAATTGCCTTGTCCTTTGTGCTTAATGCAGCGCGTTGGATTTGTCATCATCGGCTTTGCTCTAGTGCTCAATATGCGTTGTGGCGCTTATTCATCTCACTATGGGTGGGGCATCATTGGCGGCCTAGTTGGCATGATGGTTTCTCTTCGCCAGGTTTTCTTACACATTCTGCCGGGTGATAAAGGATTTGGAAAAACATTTCTAGAGTTACATTTTTATACTTGGGCTTATGTTGGCTATACCGGCTTATTGATGGGTCTAGCAATCCTTTTAATGCTGCCTAATCGCGAAGTTCGATCGCGCTCTTGGTTTGCAAACACCTTGGTGATTGCTTTTATCTTCCTGGTATTTGGCAATCTCCTTTCCACTTTGCTGGAGTGTGGTATCGGCCCTTGCGCCGATGACCCAGTGAAGTATGAGGGCTGGTTGTGGCTTCGCTCTCGCTTTGGCTTTTAACCTAGACCACCTGGTCTAGTTTTTCATTCTTAAGTATGCAATTCTTTAAAGTTCTGAAGAGCTTTCTATTCTTATCTGTGTTGTTGGGCATTGGCTTTGCTGTTCATGCTCAAGGTACACCCCAGAATACAGCTGGCTGGCCCAAACAACCCATTCGCATCATCGTTACATTCACACCAGGCGGCGCTCCTGATATATTGGCGCGGGTTTTGGCAGAAAGTTGGCAACAAAGTCTGGGTTTGCCAGTCCTAGTAGAGAATCGACCTGGTTATGGTGGCAATATTGGCGCTGACCTAGTTGCTAAAAGTGAGCCTGATGGCTACACCTTGTTGATTGGTACCGTTGGCATTCATGCGATCAATGGCGCCCTCTATGAAAAGATGTCCTTCGATCCTCTGAGGGATTTCACGCCCATTAGTTTTTTAGCCAGTACGCCTAATGTATTAATCGTGAATAAAAAACTGGGTATTAATCATTTGCATGAGCTTATAGAGTTAGCAAAAGCAAAGCCCAACCAACTGACTTTTGGTTCATCAGGTATTGGCACCTCCCTACATATGTCAGGAGAATTATTGCAAGAGATGGCTGGCATACAAATTCGGCACATTCCCTACAAAGGGCGCGCCCAATCTCTACCAGATTTGCTCAGTGGACGCATCTCGATGCTATTTGATAATCTTTCATCTTCTTTAGCATTGATTAAGGCAGGGGAGGTCCAAGCCTTGGGAGTCACTACACTCAAGCGTTCACATGCCGCCCCTGAAATTCCCACCTTAGCTGAGCAAGGCCTGCCTGGTTTTGAGGCGGTATCTTGGTTCTCTTTAATGGCGCCAGCAAACTTGCCACCAGATATTCAAAAACGCTTAAATCAGATGGTCCGCCAAACTTTGAGCAACCCCGAGGTAAGGACCCGTCTTCAGGCGGGAGGTCTAGATCCTACTCCAGGAAGCCCAAAAGACCTTTCAAGATTAATTTCCTCCGAAGCTAGTAAATGGAGTAGGGTGGTAGAGCAATCGGGAGCAAAATTAGAGTGATAACCTGCAAGTACATAAATTTTCTTGTAAGCCTAATCTGATTTCGGGCGTTATTTATTGATAGTAGTACTAGAAAAAACTGGAATGTAGGCGCATAAAATAATGAGAAGCGCATGACCAAAAAAAGGGGTCGAATATGAAACATCTTAATAAATTCAATATCTTAGGCCTTGCCTTGATGGCAGCCCTTACTTTTTCTTCTGCATATGCACAAGCGGGTAATGTAGGGTGGAATGTATCTGTAGGTGGTGGTTACGGCGGAGGTTGGCGTCCCGCAGCTTATGGACCTTATGGCCCTGGCTGGGCTCCGGGATGGCGCGGAAACTGGGGTCCAGGCCCCTACTATGGCCCTTATGCTGGATATTACGGCCCTCCTGCAGTTGTCTATGCTTCACCACCTGTTGTGACTTATGCTGCTCCGCCTCAGCCAATGGTTTTAGCTGCCCAGCCAGAGCCTGCAGTCTGGTATTACTGTGAGGCAAGTGGAAAGTATTATCCATATGTCCAAGAGTGTGCTGCTGGCTGGCAAAAGCAGGCGGCAACTCCACCAAGTAGTAATGTGATGCAAAAACGTCCGCAAAATTGACTGCAATAATTTTAGATTTGCAATATTGAAAAACAATACAGAGTTATTTGGGAATTGAATATGAAACGCTTTATTTGTATGACTATCGCAGTGGTAACTACAGCTTCTACATTAAGCGCTTGTGTTTCAGCGCCGACTGGTCCAACTGTTGCCATTATGCCGAGAGAAGGCAAGCCTTTTGAAGTCTTCCAGCAGGAAGATCAAATCTGTCGACAATTTGCTGCAAATGCAGTTAAGGACACAGGTGATGCCGCTCTTAAGGAGGGTGTGACTAGTGCTGCTGTAGCGGCAGCATTAGGTGCTGCTGCTGGAGCAGTTATTGGTGGTGGAAGTCACGCAGGTGTTGGGACAGGAGCTGGTGTTGGCTTATTAGGTGGTTCCGCAATTGGTGCTATGAATGCTTCCGGTAAACAAAACCAAGCACAAACCCAATACAACATCGCCTATGAACAGTGTATGTACTCAAAAGGCAATCAAGTGCCGAGCTATCCAACTAGAGCTCCTTCTGCCCCACCGCCTCCAACCTATCGTTAATTCCTTAAACCTCTACTGGCGGATGCGTTCTCTCATAGCGCTCCGCCGTTCTTCTAAAGAGATAGAGCAAGAGACATGCAGCTAAGCCTAAGCTCAGGCTATTGCCAGCCCAAAAACCATTAGCACCTTGTAAGAATGAGGGCGTATTACCCAAGATATTAAAGCCCATCAGGTAGCCGCCACCAAGACCCACACCCCAGAGTGAGCCTGCATAAATTAGCATAGGCCAAAATGCAATCCGATAAGCTCGCAGAATAAATGCTGCGGTTACTTGTAGTGCATCAAACACTTGATAAAACGCAATAAACAAAAATAGCGGCACTGAAAAAACCTTCACTTCTGCTGGCGGGTCATATAAGTCTAGTAATTGGATTCTAAAGACCCAAACAGCGATACCTATGCTGATGCAAAGCGTAGTCGTAAAAAAGACCGAAGACCAACCAATCTCTTCAGCGCGCTCTGGCTTGTTTGCGCCAATAGATTGGGATACCAATGTCATCGTGGCAATGGAGAGTGATAAGGGAACCATGTAAATCACGGTGCCCATGTTGGCAACAATTTGATGTCCTGCTAATGCGGTAGTTCCAAGGCGCGCAATAAATAAAGACATGAAGGTAAATGAGGTCACTTCAATCAAGTAGCTAAAACCAATCGGAGCACCTAGCTTTAATAAAGTCCAAATACGATGCCAGTCAGGTATGCTAAAACAAGCAAAGATCTTAAATGGCCTATAAAAGCGATCAAACAAGACAAATCCTAGTGTCATTAATAACCATGACCAATTGATGATCACGGTGGCGACAGCGCAACCCGGGCCGCCCATGCCTTCGATGCCAAAGCCCCCATAAATAAAGAGTAGGTTTAAAGGAAGTTTGAGTGCCAGACCAATAATTTGTACCACTGTAATGACGGTAGGGCGTGATACCGCATTGTGAAGCGCCATGAGTACGCGCATACCCATGCTGGCCGGCAAGCCAATGGCTAAGATATTGAGATATAACCTTGCTTTACCTTCGATAGCTTCATTCATTTGCGAAATCCCTAGCAAATGATCTGCATTGAGCAAAATAAAACAACCAAATACGGTAAGACCTAAAGCAAGCCAAGTTGCCTGGCGAACCTCTTCACCAATTTCTGAAAAGCGTTGAGCGCCAAATAATTGACCAGCTATTGGCGCAAGGGCAGAGATTACCCCTGTTAAGCCAACGTAAATACTAATGAAAATAGCTGAGGCCATTGCAAGCGCAGCCAAATCATTCGCAGAATAACGAGCAGTCATTGCGGTATCTAGGACACCAAATGCAATTACTGCAAGCTGCCCAATTAATAAAGGGCCAGCTAGTTTTAGTAGAGAAGGAATATCCTCGCGTAGACGCGATAGTTTAAAGTGCAGCACGATTTATTCTGGAATGACTTCGTAAAGACGCAGGCGCTCGTCGCGGTCAGCTGCACGACGATCTTCCCAAAGCAGAGTGAGCTTTTTGTTATTTAACTGTGCGTATGCTTTTGCTTCAGATTGGCCGTGTGTCAGCATCCATGCGCAATTCGGATCATCGCGAAGATCGAGTTTAGAGAAGTATTCAAATGAGGCCAGCTGTGCAAAACCAAGATTGCTAGTATCAATACAACCTCCTCCTGCTGGAATTACTTGAGCTAAACGTGCTGAAACATAGCGATAGGTTTTAGCGTAATTAATTGTTGGCAACCACAAGGTCATCAGTAGTACCCACATTAAAGTAGTGCCAGATGCGGAGATGATAAGACAACGCCAAATTTCTTTAGGTGCTCGCGAAGTTCTCCAGCGCACCACAGCTAGCCATACCCCTGTGATAATAAGAGCAATTACGAAAGCTAGAGCGTTAAATTGACCCTCAAATCCAGGTAAGAGACGTGCAATATTGGCCGCCGTTGATTCTGGGTAGCCGGTAACTTTTGCTAACCAAATAATCCAAATGGCGAGCGCAATCAGTGTAAAGCTAAACATCGCAAACCAATCAATAAAGCTGATAACGCTTCGCTTGAGAACAGGCAAGCTAAATGCCGCAATGATTGAAAGACTCGGAATCAAAATCATCAAGTCATGTTCATTTGCCTCTATGCGAAATAGGACATAAATTAAGCTACCAATAAAGAGGCTAAGTGGAATAGCAAGATGGGGCGCGCGCCAGGCACCAGATTCTTTAATGCGACCCCAGTGTGCAAGCGAAACAATCGCTAGCGGCCAAACAGGCCAGGCGTAAGCCCAGAAGTTTACGCTTAAGAAACCGAGCGATTCGATTGAAGGTGAAGAGCGCATCTCTGGCATATTGCGCCAGCCTTCTTCGGCAATGTGACGCCATTGCGGCGGTAAGTCGGATAAATGCCAAATTAGAGGCCAAAGCGCAAAACCAATTAATCCTAAAACAGTGCTTGTCAGCGTCCAGCGAAAACGCAGCTTTGCATTGCTAGCAATGACTGCAATCATCGTGGAGGTAACAATGATTAAGCTGAGTGTGAGATTGGAGGATAGGGCCACGATAGCGATGCCAAGACCAGTCCATAAACCGCCTTGCCATGGTTTATCTAAGCCACGAACCGTGCCGTACAGCACAATACTAATGCCCATTAATTGCGCCATCATTGGCGTAGTTTCATGGGCGCGCTGCGCTAAACCTACACAAGCTAAGAAGATGAGTAGCGCACCATCAGCCAAGGTCATTCCATAGCTCTTCATATCAGGCTGACCGCCAACGGCTAATGCCATTGGTTGGACTTCACGACGGCGACCTAATAAATATGTGGCGTACCAAATTGCCAGAGCAGCAGAGAAGAAGCAAATAGCAGCATATAAACGAGCAGCATTGGCGGCGCCAATGAATGGGCCAAACCATTTAATTAATGTTGCACCCATCCAATAAGGCAAAGGTGTACCAAGAGAGATGTCGCGGCCTAGTAGGTGTGGAACAACCCAGTCGAGTGAGTTACCGCGAAAGAGAGTCCACATGCCACCAAAGCCAATCGCATCCTCATTCTTCCAGGGATCACGAAAGAAGAGGCCAGCAAAACCATAAATCAATGTCAGCGCAAAAATAATAATGCGCGGAATGGATTTAGTGGCGGCAGCGGTAAGTTTGACCATGGGTAAAGTTCAAAATAAAAAAGGCAGCAAACGCTGCCTTGATTATCTCGCAGAGCAGGTATTAAACATACCCCGCGAATAGAAGTGGTTAAGCCTTCTTCTTAGCTGGCTTTTCAGCAGCTTTAGCTTCTGCAGCAGCAGCTTTTTTCTCAGCTGTTTTAGCAGCGCCATCACCAGTAGCTTTAGCAACAGCTTTAGTACCGAATTTCTGACGGAATTTCTCAACACGACCAGCGGTATCCATAATCTTCTGGGTACCAGTGTAGAAAGGGTGTGATTCAGATGAAGTCTCGATCTTGGCTAATGGATATTCATTACCATCTTCCCACTTGATTGTCTCTTTGGTAGACATAGTGGAACGAGTCTTGAAGCTAAAGTTATTGGAAACGTCTACGAAGACGATTTCGCGATATTCGGGGTGAATGCCAGGTTTCATGTTGAGTCCTATGAGCGGGTAGCCGTTTTAGTCACGTTGAAGCTAAATTGACTTAAATACTTTCCCAGGTTTTAAAAGCAGGTTAATGGTGCAGCAAAGGCGAAATTATGCCATGAAATCAAGGACAAAGCTCGCCTTAGGGTGCCTTTAGGGGTCTAAAAAAGCTGAAAACCGCTTCCTAGACCTCTAAATTAGCCTCCGCGACGCATGAGATCGAAGAATTCACCATTGTTTTTGGTGGATTTGAGCTTATCTACGATGAAGTTCATCGCCTCGATATCGTCCATATCGGCCAACAATTTACGTAATACCCAAATCTTCTGGAGGTTCTCGGCTTTAACCAAGAGCTCTTCACGACGGGTGCCAGACTTATTAAGGTTAATCGATGGGTAAACACGACGTTCAGCTAAACGACGCTCAAGGTGAACTTCCATATTGCCGGTACCTTTGAATTCTTCATAGATGAGGTCATCCATACGGCTACCAGTTTCAATCAGGGCAGTAGCGATGATGGTCAATGAACCACCTTCTTCAATATTACGAGCTGCACCAAAGAAACGTTTTGGACGTTGTAATGCATTGGCATCCACACCACCAGAGAGTACTTTGCCTGATGACGGAACAACGGTGTTGTATGCGCGAGCAAGACGGGTAATGGAGTCAAGCAAGATGATCACATCCTTGCCCATCTCAACCAAGCGTTTTGCTTTTTCAATCACCATCTCAGCAACTTGTACGTGACGTACTGCTGGCTCATCAAAAGTAGAGGCAACCACTTCACCACGAACAGAGCGTTGCATCTCAGTCACTTCTTCAGGACGCTCGTCAACGAGCAGAACGATCAAAATGGCTTCAGGATTATTGGCTGCAATTGCGTGAGCAATGTGCTGCATCATCACGGTCTTACCAGACTTGGGTGATGCCACGATCAAGCCACGCTGGCCGTAACCAATCGGGGAGATCATGTCGATGATGCGACCAGTGAGGTTCTCTTCGGCCTTGATATCACGTTCTAAGCTGATGACACGGTTTGGGTGTAAAGGCGTTAAGTTTTCGAACATGATGCGGTTCTTGAGGGCTTCTGGAGCCAAACCGTTGATCTTGTCTACCTTTACCAATGCAAAGTAACGCTCACCATCTTTAGGTGTACGAACTTCACCCTCAACGCTGTCGCCAGTATGTAAATTAAAGCGACGAATTTGTGCAGGAGAGATGTAAATATCGTCAGGAGAAGCCATGTAAGAAGCTTCAGGAGAGCGCAAGAAACCAAAGCCATCAGGTAATACTTCCAAAGTGCCGTCGCCGAAAACAGTTTCACCAGCCTTCGCACGTTTTTTCAGAATGGCAAACATTAATTCTTGCTTGCGCATCCGTTGAGTGTTTTCAATCTCCAAGCTAGCTGCCATTTCAAGCAGAGCGGATACGTGGAGGACTTTGAGTTCAGTTAATTGCATGTGGTTCTCGGGTGTTGGTAAAGATAAAAATAAATTAAGGGGAATATGTTTTGGGGTATCGCTGCGCTGATTTAGATCACGCAGATGTGGAAAAACAGAATTTTGGAATTTGCTAAAAGAAGGGGGGTAAATTGCTGAAAATCGGAGCACTGATTAGTGCGTTTGAGTAATACTACACTAAAAAACGAGTCTGGCAACCGCGGGGGATCGGTAAAAACCACAGGCTCAGCTAGTGAACCTGTGGTCTGAGACTATTTACAGATGACTATCAATAAATGCAGTCAACTGGGATTTGGCTAAAGCGCCTACTTTTTGAGCAGCCACGGTGCCATTTTTGAAGAGGATCAAGGTTGGAATGCCACGAATATTGAACTGGGCAGGAACGCCTTGGTTCTCATCCACGTTCATTTTTGCGATCTGTAGCTTGTCGCCATACTCACCAGCCAGCTCTTCCAGAATCGGACCAATCATTTTGCAAGGACCACACCACTCAGCCCAGAAGTCGAGCAGAACAGGTTTATCGGACTTGAGGACGTCTTGCTCGAAAGAGGCGTCAGATACATATTTAATGCCGGCACTCATGAAAATTCCTTATTTAGACTTATTTAGCGTATTTAGTTATTGCGTTACAACGCTTATATTAGCAATAAGCAGAAGGTTCTGCTCAAAATAGATAAATTACTCGATTAATGCCTCAGCCTTTTCCCACTATTTCTGATCAAAAGCAGCCACAACAGTGGGCAGTTACACCCAGTGCAGGTGCTCTGACCGAGCTAGCAAAGGGGATTTGGGATTGTGCAGTGCAAACCAGGCAGCGCCCTTTGGTAGTACTTAGTACTGCTGGTCCACTCATTGGAGTGAGGGCGGCCTTAGAGCAAAACCGCCGAGATGATCTACCAAGCAACATCGCCTTCTTACCTCAGGTAATGAGTTTCACTGATTGGCTTGAAGCAGCGCCAGGTGCATGGAAGTTTCCAAAGAAACAAAGTGATTTAGAGAGATGGTTGAATGTCTACGCTACTTTGCGTAAGCATAAAAATTTGCAGTCATGGTTCAAGGCGGAAACCGAGTCTGGTGCTTGGGGTTTAGCGCAGGCGATAGTTGAAGCTTGTGACACCTTATCAACAGCGATTAGTCCGCAGCTACAAAAACAGGTTCATGAGTTGGCTCGAATAAATCAAGCTAATCAAGCAGAACAAAGCAATCTTGGTGAGATCTGCCTAAGTCAGGCGCAAGCACTATTAGATGGTACTGTTGCTAGGGTCTATTCAGGAATGGCGCGTAAGGTCGTGGACCAAGAAACTAAGGTGTTGCTGGAGTTTTGGCGCTACACCGCAAGTCTAAGTGACCCAACATTTCGTAATCAGTTTGCAATGGCTGCACATCTCAAGGCGGCAGAAAATGCAAATCAAGCAAGGCCGCTAATCTGGGTTGAGACTGCTGATCCAACACCAATTGACCAAGAGATTATTGGTGGCTTACTCAATGAGTATGCTCGGCATGCACCAGTAGTAGAGGTCAAAATGGATTGGCGTGATGTAGGCTTGTGGCCCGAGGCTATTACCGGTGAGGATAGCGAGCAGGCAAAAGCGCAAGCGCTAGCAAATGCAAAGCGCACCCAAAGTGAAGGCTGGCGACTGATTGCCGCTAAACGCTTTGAAGAGTTAGCATGGACTGCTGCTAAAACAGTTGAGCAACATCTTATAGACGGTAAAACCAATATTGCACTGGTTGCGCAAGATCGTTTGGTGGCAAGAAGGGCGCGTGCACTACTTTCACGCTTAGGCCCAGCGCTTAATATTCGCGATGAAACTGGTTGGAAGTTATCAACTACACGTGCTGCCGCTGCACTCAATAGTTGGTTAGAACTTATCAAAGCGCCGAAGGATGGTCCGAGCGCAAAGACCTTACTGGAATTTTTACAAAATCCTTTTTTAGATCTTGGCAAGATTCTGAATCGAGATGCGGAAGCATGTAAGGGAATCATTGCTGAGCTAGAAGATATTTTAGTTGGCAGTAAAGCGGAGTCTGGTTGGAAGACCTTTCACTTGGCTATTGAAGGGGCACAAGCTAATGTAGCAAAATCTTCTACTACCTTGTCAAGCACTGCATTGTTTGAGTTATTGCAGTTTCTGCGTGAGCGTCATCACGAGTGGTTAACTCTCAAGGTTGATTGTAATAAGGCCTATACCCTGTTACAGGCCAATCTTCAGGCTACTGGTATGGCGCAAAGCCTCGAGAAAGACTCGGCTGGTAAGCAACTTCTGGAGGTATTGGAGACATTTGATTTAAGTAAGACGCAGCATCAGGCATCATCTATTCGTTTAAGTGAGTGGTTGAGTTTGCTCAAAACGGTTATTGAGGGGGCTAGCTATCAAGAGGCCGGTAAAGAGGCTCAAGCCATGCTGAGCATTCTTCCACTCAGCTCTACACGTATGCGTGACTTTGAGGCGGTGGTTGTAGTGGGTTGCGATGAACAACAGTTGCCCGCATATTCAGAGCCACCTCTATTTTTCTCGGATGCGCTTAATCAATTATTAAAGACCTCAACAATAGCGACACAGTTTGTGCAGCAGGCTAGAGATCTGTCGCAACTCCTAGTGTCTTGCCCTAATGTAGATTTGCTTTGGCAAAGTAAAAGCACTAATGGCGAGCCACTCAGGCCCTCGGCCTGGATTCAACGTTTACAAAATCAAATGAAGTGGGAAGCAATCCCAACTCAATTAAAAAAACGATCCTTTGAGGCTGTGCCAATGGAGATGGCGGTTGCGCATTTTGAAGAAGATTTGCCGATGCCATTATCAATGAGTCCCAGTGCATATAAGGCTCTCAGGGATTGTCCATATCGTTATTATGTCCGCAGTCTATTAGGTTTACGCAAGAACAAAGAGTTTGATGAGGGCTTTGATGCCTCGCTGGCAGGACAAACTTTGCACAAGTTGCTCAAGCGTTTCTATCAAGCACTTAAAACTCAAGAGCACACCAATCCAACACTTAATACTAATTCAGAACAAAGACGTGCCTGGATGGAGCAAAGCTTAAATATTTATTCGGAGCAAGAGTTTGCTGCTTTGATTGAAGGTGATGCTAGGGTCATGGGTACATTAAGAGACTGGCAAAAACAAATCCCCAGCTTTGTGGATTGGCAACTGCAACGTGAGTTAGCGGGTTGGCAATATTTTGATGGCGAAGTCAAGGTTAGTTTTGATCTGCCATTTCAAGATGCTAATGGTAATCCTAAAGTTATTCGCATTGAAGGTTATGCCGATCGCTATGATGTGAATGTAGATAACAATAAGATTGCTTCAGTGATTGATTACAAAAATCAACGCTTTGAGAGAGTCAAAGTCAGGGCAGAGCATATCTTGGACGACCCTCAGCTCCTGATCTATGCCAGAGCTGCCAACGAGGGGCAAGAAAGCCATAGGCTAACGGGTCATCAAGTCGAGCAGGCAGAATGGGTGGCCTTAAAGGCAGATATCTCCAAGGGTGAGCAAAAGGCTGCGCGTAGCCAAGAGGTCGTAGATATGCCAGAAATGATGCAGCAGTTCTCTGCGCAAATGACAGAAGATGTAGAGCAGCTCTGGGCTAAAAATCCTATGCAAGCATTTGCACCTGAGGGGGTATGTCAATACTGCGAAGCAAGGGGCATTTGCAGGAAGGGAATTTGGTGAACGATCCATTCAATAGTCTCCCTGTAAAGCAAGCATATTCAGAAAAGCTCGCTTGTGATCCACAGCGCTCAGTGATTGTTTCTGCCTGCGCAGGAAGTGGTAAGACTTGGTTACTGGTTGCGCGAATATTGCGCTTATTGCTTGATGATGTGAAGCCACAAGAAATTCTCGCACTAACATTTACACGCAAGGCGGCACAAGAAATGCGTGACCGCTTATATGGATTATTAGAACAATTTTCTAAAAGTGATGATGCTTCTTTAATAAAAGAACTCACAGCTAGAGGTATGGATAAGGCGCAAGCTGAAAAATACTTACCTAAAGCTAAAGTGCTTTATGAGCAAGTGCTAGCAAATCCACAGCCGATTGTGATTGATACCTTTCATGGCTGGTTCGGCAGATTACTTGGCGCAGCCCCAGTATCGCTGGGAATTCAACCAGGATTTACATTGCGCGAGGATGCTAAGCGATTACAAGAGGAATGTCTGGATGATTGGTGGGGTGATCTCACGCCAGAGCTCAAGGCGCATTACGACGTCTTACTCAAATATTTAGGTTCGCATGAGACGCAAAAACTCTTAATGGGTAAAGGCAGCCTCTTTAAGCAAAGAGGTGCATGGACATTCTTTGCAAAGAAATGTAATCAAACCGGCATCACTCCAATAGAGTATCTTCAGCAATCCTTACATAAACTGAATCTACCCAATCCATTGCTAGCTCGGTGGAATGCGCCTAACACACTGGCAGATCTACAGTTCTTGGCACGCTGTTTTGAAAATAGTAGCGTAAAAGATAGTGATCTTCTCCAATATTTGCTACCTGCAATTACTTGTAAAGAGAGTGCTGGCGATGTGATGGAAGTTGCGAGCAACTTTCAAACCACTTTCTTAACCAAGGAACCAAAATACCGAAGCAATAACGACAAGATCTTGGGTGAGGCAAAGAAGTATCTTGAGAAGATAGGCGAAGTTCATCGTATCGATGAACACATCGCCATTAAGCAAAACTGGGGTCATGCCTTTGAGGAATACCTTCTATGGCAAGCTGAGCAGGATGTCTTTGCTATCAATGAGGCTTGGTTTGCCCTGAGTCAATCCATGATGGCACACGCCAGCGCTCAAAAAGAAAATATGCGTGTACGTGATTTCGATGATTTAGAAGTGGGTGTGAGTATATTGATGGGAGAGTCTGAGCACGCCGCGTATCTTCAGTCTCGCCTAGATGCAAAGTACAAGCAAATCTTAGTGGATGAGTTCCAGGACACCAATCCATTGCAGTGGCAAATTCTGCGAGCTTGGTTAACGGGCTATAGCGAGGGTGATGAGCGTCCAAAAGTATTTATTGTGGGCGATCCCAAGCAGTCGATTTATCGCTTTCGCCGCGCTGATCCGCGATTATTTGTGAGTGCAGCACATTTTTTGCATCAACATCATGATGCTGTTTATATTGAGCAAGACAAAACACGTCGTAATGCTCCTGAAGTTAATAAAGCAGTTAATGCCATCTTTCAGGGCGAACAAGTGCCGCCTGATTACCCATACTCAGAGCAACAAACCCTGTGGACCACCCCAGATAATGGCAAGCCAAGTGATGCTTATGCTCAACAGGGCGAAATTTATCTGTTGCCATTGATTCCCCATGCGGAGCAAACGCAGGAGCTGCGAGAGGGTAGTGCTTTTGAAGGGGCGATTGCGGATTCAAGCGAAACAGTTGGCGTGATTCAGCGCCTGCATGAGGGTGAGTTGGTTGCGCGTCTTATTAAAGAGCTGATAGCCACACGCAAGGTCGCTGATAAAGAAGGTGGTCAAGAGATCTGGCGTGATGCCAGGGCTAGCGATTTTCTGTTACTAGTAAAACGTCGTAAATATTTACCTCAATACGAAAGAGCGCTACGTGATGTAAAGCTCGCCTATGAGAGTCCACGCTTGGGTGGCTTACTTAATACTCTAGAGGTTGATGATCTGATTGCCTTGCTTACTGTATTAGTAACGCCTCGTCATGATTTACCCCTAGCCCAGGTTCTCAGAAGTCCTATTTTTAATTTTGCAGAAAAACAAATGCAGCAACTGGCAGTAGCGATGACTTCTGGCCACTATCGCTCTTGGTGGGATGCTTTACAGGATAGTAAAGATGTAAAACTACAAAGCGCTGCGCGTTATCTCCAGCATTGGCACCTTTTGGGTGAACGTTTGCCAGTGCATGACCTACTTGATCGTATTTACCAAGAGGGTGATGTACGTCTTAAATACGCCGCAGTCTGTCAGGATCTCGATCGTCCACAGGTATTAGCCAATTTGGATGCATTCCTGGAGGTAGCACTTAATCAAGATGGCGGTCAGTATCCAAGCTTAAGTCGTTTTATTCAGGAGATGAATATCAAGCGTCGCGGCGATGATGATGAAACGCCTGACGAAGGGGATGTAGAAGCAGCCAGTGATGACAACTTGGCTGAAGTGGATGAAGAGATTGAGATGTCAGAAGAGGATCGGCATAAACGTGTACGCCTCATGACGATTCACGGCGCTAAAGGATTGGAGTCGCCTTTTGTCATTATTTTGGATGCAAACAATACTGATACCAATATGGATTACAGCGGCGTCTTAATTGATTGGTCGCCAGAAGAAGAGAGTCCATCCCATTTATCGCTATTTACTTCTAAAACATTGACTAGCCCTCGTACTGAGATTAACGAAGCCGAGAAGCAGATCGGTGAGAAAGAAAACTGGAACTTGCTCTATGTTGCAATGACGCGCGCACGCCAAGGCTTATGGATTAGTGGTGATGCGCAAAAGCCAACTACCAATAATCCCAGTGGCCTTGATAAGACTTCTTGGTATGGCAAGGCGAGCAAAGCTGAGCTACCTATGTATCAGGTAGGCGAGCAAGCGGTAGTGGCAGAAAAGGCTGAGGCTATCAAGCCCACACAAGAAAACGCAGTTGAAGATTTTGTCTTGGACTGGAATCCTGCGCAAGATAGCCATACGCAAATGCTAAGTGCTATCGAGAGTGGTATCACGCTTGAGGCATTTGCAGGTGAGGATCATCACACAGAACGGTCTGATCCGGAAATCTTAGAAGAGGGCACAAACTTCCATAAGTTACTGGAGTTCCTCACGCCCGACTCGAGCAACCAAGCCAAACCGGCGATCCCAAGCGAGCAAGAGCTAATAAACTGGCTTGGCGTGGATGAAGAGCATGCGAAAACTTTACTCACTCGTACTAAAACAGTCTTGCAGACTCCAGAGCTAAAGCGCTATCTCAGCTCAGGCGAGTGGGTGCAAGCTTGGAATGAATTAGACATCGCTAGCAAAGAGGGCAATAGCTATCGTATGGACCGCCTGGTAGAGTTTGACGACTATCTAGTAATCCTGGATTACAAGCTCACCATCCCAGAGCTAGGTAGCGAGAAATACGAAAAGTACCGTAAGCAATTGCAGGTTTATCAATCTGAGCTCACGCGGATCAGAAAAGATAAACCAAACAAGGCGTACTTGATTTCATCTAAGGGCGAGATAGTTGAGGTGAAGTAGGGTATTAAGCGGCTGCCTTGAATTTATTGGCGATCAAGGCCCCTTTGTTTAACTTCTTTTCAACAATCGAGATGGATTTAGATTCTCTTTTTACTTCCCCAAGCACTTGGTTGATAAATGTTTGCCAGCCCTCACCTTTAGATTTATAAAAATCTAAAACATCCTTATCAATTCTTAGGGTAACTTGTTCTTTAATTCCACTACCCAAGGGTCTACCACGCCCACGAACTAGTCTAGGTTTGACTTTCTCCCACTCTTCATCAGTAAGTGGAAGGCTATCTGGATCTGACATCGCCGCTTTTGTAATTGCAGCATCTTCTTTAGCAGTCGGTCTAATTATTTTCTTTTTCATATCTCTCTACCTCGCGGATATTTGCTTTTCTGAGACTAATAATTCTCTTGCTTATTTTTAGTTCAACATACACTACGAAATACAGACGTTGGTTTATGAGGGCTAGTGCTACGCACCTTTCCTCGCCATAATTTTTTCTGTCATCAACCCAGCAAATGGCTGAATCCCAATTAAGCAGCTTTGCATCTGAGAGTGGAATGCTATGTTTTGCAAGGTTTGAGTCATTTTTTGCCGAATCATATGTGAATTTCATTCGAAATATTGTAGTTACGTTAAATCATAACATCAATGAATTAATATAACTACAAAATTTATGGGAATTTCGATCTAAAGAAGAGGGTAGCAAGGAGTATGAAGGGAGTGCTCATGCCCTTGAATTTCCCGTAAAAGCCCCCATATAAACGATGAATATCAAAAATCCCTAAACTAGCGATAATGAAATTCGCAGCAAAACATTTCACGAGGAGTCATGATGAAAATGCGTAATTTACTCAAGTTGTTTGTTGGTGTATTCGCAAGCGCTTTATTACTAACGAGCCACCTTGCTTTTGCAGAGGCCTCTTTGCCTGATGTCTATCAAGCAATTGAATCTGGACAGTTAGCAAAAGCAGATGCCATGATGCAAGAGGTCTTGAAAAACCATCCCAATAGCGGCAAGGCACATTACATTGCTTCTGAGCTTTACCTTAAAGAAGGGAAGTTAGATGCTGCAAGAAATGCTTTTGCACAAGCAGAAAATCTCGCGCCGGGTTTACCGTTTGCTAAGCCTGATTCTGTGCAAAGACTCCAGGCGCAATTGCGTGCAGGCACAGCGCCAGTGAATACCAATGCGAGTGCAAGCTCGATTTTTACTAACCCGGTTTTTTGGATCTTGATTGCCATCTTGGTTGCAGGCGTAATCTTTTTTATGAAAAAGCGCCAACAGCCAATAGAGGTTTATAACGCACCTACTGCCAATGGACCATATCCTGGGGCACCAGGAGTACCTGGCACCTATCCGCCTGGTTACCCAGGCGCGCCAGTATCTGGCATGGGTAGCGGTTTAATGGGTAGCTTAGCGACTGGTGCAGCGCTTGGTGCTGGTATGGTCGCTGGCGAAGCCTTAGCAAGTCACTTAATGGGCGGCAATCAACACCCAAATCCAAATGTCAATAACGACTTTAACCAAGTCGGTGGTCAAGTGCCAGATGCTGCTAACTTTGGCGTCAATGACACAAGCTCATGGGACGATGGCGGATCCAGCTCTTGGGATGATAGTGGTGGTGACTTTATGAGCGACGTATAGGAATAACTAAGAAGGTATACAAAGCACTATGGAATATCTTTCGGAGCTGATCGAAGTACTAAATCCCTGGCTCTTCCGAGCCAGCGTTTACCTATCGAATGCCTTTCTAGATGATCCTGCAATACTGGCGTTTGCTTTTTGTTAAAACAGAAGGCAAGTACTAAATAAAAAACCACCGATGCGGTGGTTTTTTATTGGTAGCTAAAGAAGCCAAGTAAGCAAAAGAATCGGAAAGTCACAAAGCTTCAAGGCTTACTTAATCATTCCCGCATTCTTGGCATCATCCATGGCTTGAGCGGTCTTCTCTTTTATGAATGCTGGCATTTTTGCCAGAGGTACATCCACCAAAATAAAGCCAGCATCTTCCAGCTTCTTCTTAGTTTCAGGATCGGCATTGAGTTGTGCGAAGTAGTCAGACATCTTTTGCTGCAGCACTAGTGGGGTTGCTTTTGGTACGGCCACGCCGCGATAAGCGCCATCTACCCAGTTCAGACCCAATTCTTTGAAGGTTGGCACATCCGGTAGAGCGGGGTTACGCTTCTCAGTCGCAATGGCTAGCGTACGCACTTTCCCTTTTTGTTGAATGGCCAGAGGTAGGTAACCCATAGCGCCATCAACGTGCATACCAATTAAGGCGGTAATCAAATCACCCGTACCTTTAAAGGGTACATACGTAATTTTGACGCCAGCCAGTTTATTAAGGCGTTCTACTGCCATATGGTTAGCTGAGAACTGTGCTGATCCAGCAAGCGTCATCTTGCCCGGATCCTTTTTGGCGGCTGTAATAAATTCTTGATAGGTCTTGTAAGGACTATCCGCAGAAACCATTAAGGCATCTGGAGTGAAGTGATAGTAGTAGATTGCATTAATGTCCTCGGTCTTGTACTGAATGCCTTCTTGTAGTGGCTGCAAGATGGTGTGCGGAATATTTACACCCACTACCGTTGTACCATCGGCAGGATAGGTATTGAGTGTGCTCCATACCAAGGCGCCACCTGCGCCAGCACGATTCATGACCACCATTGGTTGCTTGAACTTCTTGGCAGAGATATCGGCCTGATAACGCGCGACTAAGTCGGATTCCCCGGCAGGTGGGAAAGGGATGATGTACTGAATAGTTTTATCGGGAAAAGGTTGCGCACTTGCTATTGATAGCAAACCTAAGGAAATGAAACACGTACACAGTAAGCTCTTAACTAGTTTCAATAGCTTCATTTGGAGATCTCCTCAATGACTGCATTAGTAACATCGCTCATCATCGCCGTACCGCCTAAATCACGAGTGTGTAATTTTGGATTGACCGTCACTTTTTCAATCGCTGCCATTAGCTTTGTGCTGAGGGCTTTCTCGCCCAGGAAGTCGAGCATCATGACTGCTGACCAGAAGGTGCCAATCGGGTTAGCGAGTCCTTTACCCATAATGTCAAAAGCAGAACCATGAATGGGCTCGAACATCGATGGATAGCGACGCTCGGGATCAAGATTGGCAGTTGGTGCAATTCCTAAACTACCAGCTAGTGCAGCTGCTAAGTCACTCAAGACATCAGCATGTAAGTTAGTTGCAACAATCGTGTCTAAAGATTCAGGGTGGTTGACCATACGCGCAGTAGCGGCATCTACCAATTCTTTGTCCCAAGTGACATCCGGAAAGTCTTTAGCAACAATATTAGCAATCTCATCCCACATCACCATGCCATGACGCTGCGCATTAGATTTAGTAATTACGGTGAGATGCTTACGCGGGCGTGACTGCGCCAACTTAAAGGCAAAACGCTGCACGCGTTCAACACCAACGCGGGTCATGATGCTCATATCAGAAGCGACTTCAATAGGATGACCTTGATGGGCTCTGCCACCTACGCCAGAGTACTCGCCTTCGGAGTTCTCGCGCACGATTACCCAATCGAGTTGATTTGGTTTGCAATTACGCAGTGGTGTTTCAATGCCAGGAAGAATGCGGGTGGGGCGCACATTTGCATATTGATCAAAGCCTTGGCAGATTTTGAGGCGCAAGCCCCACAATGTGATGTGATCTGGAATCTTAGGGTCGCCAGCAGAGCCAAATAAGATAGCATCTTTAGAGCGTAAAGGTTCTAGACCATCCTCGGGCATCATGACGCCGTGCTTGCGGTAGTAATCACCACCCCAATCAAAGTGCTCAAACTCAAAAGCGACTTCAGGATGTTTCTTGCTTAAGGCGTTTAATACCTTTTCGCATTCAGGAATAACTTCTTTGCCAATGCCATCGCCCGGGACGGACGCGATCTTATACGTCTTCATGTATCTCCTACTGTTCTTTTTATATAGGTTGCTTAGTGCATGACTACTGCATAACTTCTAAGGTCATTATGCAATCCCTTCGGTCCAAATGGCGCTAGGGTGAACTCGGGTATGCCCATAGAAAGAAGGGGGGAGAGGGAAAAAAGAGGGGTTGGGAGGGTGCCCATAGCCCCAAAACAACAAAAATAAGACCATTTTCGCGGTTTTTACATATACTGTATAAACATACAGTATATTAATGACTATGACGCAAGTAATGAACCCCGCAAAAGCAACCCTAAGCCAGGCGCCACAAGCCTTGGCAGGCCATTTTGCCGCCTATGAGCTCAAGCTCTTAAGTCACCGGATTTCAGCTGGATTCCCGAGTCCAGCGGCAGATTACGCTGAGGATGGCCTAGATCTGAACCATTACCTCGTCCAGAACAAGCCGGCTACCTTCATGTTCACTGTGAAAGGGGATTCAATGTTGGGCGCGGGGATTTGTGATGGCGATAAGGTAGTCGTTGATAAAGCACTTAAGCCAAAACATAAAGACATCGTAGTTGCCGTCGTTGATAGCGAATACACCATCAAGCGCCTCTATCAATTACGTGGCCGTATTGAGCTGCAACCAGAAAACCCAAACTACCAACCGATCACCTTCAGTGAGGGTAGCGAGCTACAAATTTGGGGTGTAGTAGTTGGGGTAGTACGTAAGTACAGCAATGCTAGCAGCAGGAACGGAAAATAAGATGAGTACAAGTACTTCATCAAATGCCCTCTTCGCATTAGTAGATGTGAACAACTTCTACGTTTCTTGTGAACGTGTATTCCAGCCTAAGTTAGCAGAAGTGCCAATGGTGGTGCTCTCCAATAACGATGGCTGTGCCGTAGCGCGTAGTGCTGAAGTTAAAGCGCTTGGCGTGAAGATGGGAACGCCTTGGTTTCAGATGAAAGACTTAGCTAAGAAGCATGGTATCCAGGCTTACTCATCTAATTACACCTTGTATGGTGATATGAGTAGTCGCGTAGTTCAGGTGCTCAGAGAGTTCACTCCTAATCTCGAGGTCTACAGTATTGATGAGAGTTTCTTGCAAATCGAGACTGTCTTAAAGCAGTATCAAGACGCAATTGAATTGGGTCAAAAGATTAAGCGGCAAGTGAAAGAGACCACTGGCTTGCCAGTCTGCGTGGGGATTGGTGCCAGCAAGACCTTGGCCAAGCTAGCCAACCACTTAGCTAAAAAACATCAGCAGTTTGCTGGCGTGTGCGATGTAAGTGCTATGGCAAAAGATGAGCTCTATCAGTGGATGAGCGAGACTGAAGTAGCTGAGGTTTGGGGTGTTGGTAAGCAAATCGCCAAGAGACTCAAAGCGCAAAATATTCAGAGCGTATTTGATCTCTTGCAAGCTTCACCGCAAGCCATGCGTCAACAGTTTGGCGTGGTGATGGAGCGCCTCTGTTATGAACTGCGCGGTACCTCTTGCCTGCAGTTAGAAGAAGTGGCACCAGCTAAACAACAAATCATTGCCTCACGTAGTTTTGGCAAGCTAGTGACTAGTCAAGCCGAACTAGCTGAATCAGTTGCCACCCATGTAGCGCGTGCTGCTGAAAAACTCAGAACCCAAAACAGCACTACGGGCGCGCTCACAGTTTTTATTCAAACGAATCCGTTTAAGCAAAACGAGCCACAGCATCATCAGGGCGTCACGATTCCATTAGCAGATCCAACGGATAACACCTTGGTATTAACTAATGCTGCTCTGGCGGGGCTCAAGCAAATTTATCAAGCAAACTTCCGCTACAAAAAGGCAGGCGTCATCCTCAATCTCATTAGTGATAAGCCAACAGCACAGCAATCGCTCTTTGACGATCTTGAAACCAAAGGTAAATCAGCGCATCTCATGAAAGCAGTAGATGAGATCAATACGCGCTTTGGTAATGCGGTGATTCGATCTGCAGCCGCAGGCACGAACAGCACTAAAGAAGAGTGGCAGATGAGGTCAGGCAATCGCTCGCCGAACTACACCACGAGGTGGGATGAGCTGCCGATAGCAAGATAAGCGCATGAGAAAGCATGAAAAACATGAACAAAAAAACCACAATTTTTCACTAGCTCATTTTGTGAGCTTCAAGTCCATTAACCTGAATTCATAGCAGCAAATTAATAGAAAACAAGCAGTACAAGACAAATAGCAAAAGAGGAGAAATAAATGAACACAATCAGCAACTTGATGAATAACTTTAACGGCATCTCATTGGCAGTAATCATGATCCTGTCTTACTGCGCAGTGTTGAAAAACACCAAGCGTAATGAAAGTGCAACAAAGCAGGTATTTAATCGTAATTACCAGTAATCAATACTGGTGGTGGAAGTACAAACGCAGTAGGTAGTAAAGCTATGGGGGAATAAGGAAATCACGGATTCCTTATTCCCTTGCTCTTTTGGGTGGTAAGGCTG
>Ga0214182_1000204_pt1 | contig 27770 bp, 25 predicted proteins | sample TroBogEpilimnion_8_FD_153020 | JGI IMG/M metagenome (GOLD analysis project Ga0214182, IMG submission 153020) | Freshwater microbial communities from Trout Bog Lake, WI - 14NOV2007 epilimnion | ecosystem: Environmental > Aquatic > Freshwater > Lake > Epilimnion/Euphotic zone | place: Trout Bog... | reverse complement strand
TCGCTTGGAGTATGTTGATGTCGTCAATCTCATTTGCGCTACAACTTGCAACAGCCCAAGCTAAGGAATGCTTCTTAATTTCTATACTAAGAAAATCCCGCTTCTTTTCGGATAGTTTTTTTGAATCGGCTAAGCCAACGATAGGGCGATTTGGATCTAAAATTACAGCAGCGGCAAATACTGCACCAGCTAATGGACCCCGTCCCGCCTCGTCTACACCGCAAATCAATTTCACGTTAGCACTATCATGTTAAGTAAGCGAGTATAGCGTTAGCCGCCTTATCGGCAGCATCTTGCTTAAGTGCATAATGTATTTTAGTAAACTCATCCTTAATCTCAGCTAAATATAGGCTATTACTGATCAATTTAATGGTGGCTTCGGCTAATTTCTCCGGGGTTGAGTCATCTTGTAAAAGCTCTGGCACAACAAACTTTCCTGCCAAAATGTTAGGTAAGCCAACATACGGTTGCAAGCGCATACGTTTCAACAACTGCCAGCTTAACGTTGGCATACGATAGGTAATGACCATTGGCTTCTTAAGCAAAGCAGCTTCAAGAGTGGCAGTACCTGAGGCAACGATCACAACATCAGCAGCCTCCATTGCATCATGCGCGTGGCCGAAAAGAATTTGTATCGGCAAGGTATTTGCTTCGTGGAAAATTGCCAATTCAAAAATTTGTCGAGTTTCTCGCGTAATTAAAGGCACTAAAAAAACTGCATGAGGAAATTCCGCATAAATTAGTTTGGCAGTTTTAACAAATAACTCGGCGTGTTGCTGCACTTCACTTTGACGACTACCGGGTAACATAGCTACAACCATAGCTGACGACTTTAATTTTAAAATCTCACGCGCACCAATAACATCGGGCTCTATAGGCAACATGTCAGCTAATGGATGGCCGACATAAGTGACAGCAATGCCTGCTTTTTCATATAGGGTGGGCTCAAATGGAAAAAGTGCCAACATATGACTGACCGATTTTTTTATTTTATTTACCCGGTTCTTACGCCAAGCCCAAATGGACGGGCTGACGTAATGAATTGTTTTTATACCCCTATTTTTTAGTTTCTTTTCTAACCAAAAATTAAAGTCTGGTGCATCCACACCTATAAATAAATCAGGACGATTTTTTAAGTAATATTTAAGTAATTTACGTCGCAATCTAAGTAAACCAAACAAGTGCTTGAGCACCTCAAAATAACCACGCACAGACAAACGTTCTATAGGGAATAGAGACAGAGCACCTTCTGCCATCATTTTAGGCCCTGCAATGCCTACAAACTCTATATCGGGACGTCTTTGTTTTAATGCTTGAATGAGATGACTACCTAGCAAATCACCAGAGGCCTCCCCTGCCACTATTCCTATTCTAAGCATTAATATTTAGCGCACAATGCCGCGGGTGCTGAGTTCTAAAAATTCAGTGAGCAGACCAATTTGGGGAGTTGAGGATTTCATATTAGCTAATTCAATCTTAGCTTCATCTAAGGTCAATGAATTGCGATAGAGCGTTTTATAGGCGCGCTTAATTTGAAGTATGGTTTCTGCAGAGAATTGGTGCCTCTTCAAGCCCTCTGCATTGATCCCATTTGGCTTGGCATCGTACCCTGCTGCCATCACGTAAGGTGGGATGTCCTTAAATACAACAGAACCCACTGCAGTAATTACGTAAGAGCCTATTTTGCAAAACTGATGGATGAGCGTAAAGCCACCAAGTATGGCGTAGTCCTGTATATCTACATGACCAGCTAATGAGGCATTATTGGCCAATATTGTGTGGTTGCCAATTTGGCAGTCATGCGCAATATGCACATAAGCCATAATCCAATTATCGCTGCCAATTTTAGTGATATTTTTATCTTGTACTGTGCCACGATTGAAGGTGCAGAACTCACGGATAGTATTGTTATCTCCAATTTCCAACATCGTAGGCTCGCCGTTATACTTTTTATCCTGCGGCGCCTCACCTAAGGAGCAAAATTGAAATATATGATTGTTCTTACCAATAATAGTGGGGCCATTAATGACGACATGGCTCCCAATGCGTGTGAAAGCACCTATTTTTACATTGGCTCCGATGATGGTATAAGCGCCAACTTCTACACTAGAATCAAGTTCTGCCGTGGCATCTATAATTGCCGTCGGGTGAATTTTTGTCACTTGCATTGCTTACTTCTCTGTTTTTTCTATAGCTTTAAGTATGCACATCATTTTAGCCTCAGCGACGACTGCTCCATCAACCTTAGCGATACCAGCATACTTCCAAATACCTTTTAATATACGCTCGATTTTAACAGTAATCACAATCTGATCACCTGGAGACACAGGCTTTTTAAAGCGTGCATTATCAATACCTGCAAAGTAATAAACAGAATCATCACTTGGTTTGGTATTCATAGTTTTAAAGGACAGAATTGCTGCAGCTTGTGCCATTGCCTCAACAATCAATACGCCAGGCATAACTGGGTGATAAGGAAAGTGTCCAGGGAAATAGGGCTCATTAACACTCACATTTTTGATGGCAGTAATTTCATTTCCCACCTCCAACGATACGACCCTATCAATCAGAACAAACGGATAGCGATGGGGTAAGTGCTCTAGAATCTCATGGATATCCATGCTGGTTGATTCAATTTGATTTGTCATATTGTTCTCAGCTTATTTCTTAAGATTATTGCTTCAAGGTAGAGCTATAGACCTGATTTTAACAGAGCCAGGGAGTTTTCAAGCTGTTTTATTTTATCAGCCATTTCATCTAAATGACGAAGTTTGGCTGCTGTCCTTAACCAAGCTTGATGGGTCTGGAACGGCATCAGTGCTGTATAAGTATCCGCGTACTTTAAAGATCGCGTAATCATAGTGCCAGGCGAAATGATGACATGATCTGCAATCTCTAAATGACCTAATATCATCGCTGCGCCTCCAATCTTACAATGGCGCCCTATTTTTGCGCTACCAGCGACCCCCACACAACCAGCAATCACTGTATGCGCTCCGATTACACAGTTATGGCCAATTTGAATTAGGTTGTCAAGCTTCACACCCTCTTCTATCACTGTATCGTCCAGAGTGCCACGATCGATTGTGGTATTAGCCCCAACATCAACATTAGCATGAATGATCACGCGGCCTACTTGCGGAACTTTAGCCCAGCGATTTGCATCTTCGGTGTATCCGAAGCCATCAGCACCTATCACTACACCGGGAAACAGATGGCAATTAATCCCAATCTCACAGTGATGCATAATCGTAACGTTCGGATCTAATCTTGTGTTGTCACCAATACGCACATCATTTTCTATTACACACCCAGCTGCAATAAACACGTTTTCACCGAGCATCACATTGGCGCCAATGACCACCTTCGCTGAAATAGAACATGTGGGTGGAATAATCGCACTAGAATCAACGACTGCACCATTAGAAACACCCAGAGATGGAATAGGTGTGGGGTTTAGTAGTGCTGCTACTTTAGCAAAGTAAGCATATGGATTATCGACAATAATACAAGCTGCTGAAGTTAATTCAGCATCGCGAGCTCTTAAAATAAAGGCGCTTGCATTACAAATATTGAGTTTTTTTTGATACTTACTATCATTAATAAAGCAGATATCGCCAGCTTCGGCATTTGATAATGACGCCACTCGCTTAATAAGCGTAGCGCCGTCACCAATTACATGCCCCCCAAGAGTTGAGGCAATCTCAATAAGAGAGAAGCACTTACCCATTAGTTAGCATGGTACCTAAAACGACCGTAATTATTTCTTACCTAATATCTTTAAAACTTTATCGGTAATATCGATTTTCTTACTTGCATAAGCTACACCGCTATATACAACTAAATCATAGCCTTCAGCTTCAGAAACTGATTGAACTGCTTTGTTAATACGGTCTTGCAATATACCGAGCTCTTCATTTTTACGTAGATTAATATCTTCACGTAACTCACGTTGCTTGCGTTGGAATTCAATCTTAATATTTTGAACATCTCGTTCTTTATTTCGACGTTCAGCTTCTGAAATAGTAAGACCGTCTTTATCTAACGCCCCTTCCAAATCCTTTATTTGCTTTGACATACGGTCTAATTCTTGAGAACGTGGACTAAACTCACGTTCTAATTTTTTGCCACTCTCTGCCGTTTGTGGCGCATCTTGAAGAATTTTATCAACCTGCACATAGCCGACCTTTAACTCTGCACTATTTGCTGCCAAGGCTATACTTAGTAAGCTGACTGCAACTAAACTCTTTAAAATATTGCTCAATTCAAGTCTCCAAAATCAAAAAGCTTTCTGATTATCATATTATGCCACAACCAATCTAATTCACTCCAGATGGACTATGTATTATTAATATTTATCGTTACAAATTAAAGGCTAAAACTGTTGCCCTAGTTGGAACTGAATGGTTTGAGTGCGACTACCCTGAGCGGGATCATTTAAGTTGTTGTTAAGCGGTTTAGCATAACTAAGCTTTAAAGGTCCAAATGGAGAGACCCAACTGACACCCATACCTGCAGAGTAACGTAATTGTGACAAATCATAGCCGCCTGAATAAACTTGACCACCATCTAAAAAGAAACTTAATCTAAACTGCTTACTATCTTTTAATCCTGGCAGTGGAAGTAGCAATTCAGCATTGCCTAACAAACTCTTCGTTCCACCAGTTGAGTACGGAGTTTGGGTTCCACCTGTTGGCGTGAAATACTGCTGTGGCCCAAGCGCACCGTTATCATAACCACGAACGGAGTTTACGCCTCCTAAATAAAAGTTCTTAAAGAACGGGTACTCTGAATTGCCATAAGATCCAGCATAACCAATTTCACCATTAAGCATTAATGTAACTCCATCAGTAATTGGTTGATACCATACGTTTTTGTATTGCATCTTATAGTATTCCATATTTGTTACTGGCAATGAAACCTCACCCGTTACTCTTTGTAATACCCCAACGGTAGGATACATAATACTATCGCGCGAGTCATGGGCCCATCCACCAGTAGCAACCAATGAGTTTCTAGTACAGCTTAACGTTGGACATGATGCCAACATTTGTGGTGAGCTTTGAATTGTGTTCGACAAGTTGACTTGTGTTAAATCGGCCGCTAACCCAAAATTAAAGGAGTCACGCTCATTGATTGGCACACCAAAACTGATTCCAGCACCATAAGAAGAAGAGCTGTATGGACTTACAGCGATGAGTGAATTGGTATTCACGTCACGCCTATAAACAGATAAGGCTCGACTAACACCTTCTGGTGTGAAATAAGGGTCTGTGTAAGTCAATGCGTAAGTCGTATTTACCTTACCTGTACTCACTTGCACATTGACCCGATTTCCAGTCCCCATAAAGTTATTTTGATTAACAGTAAATCCAAGAACCACCCCCTCATAGCTTGATAATCCAGCACCCACTTGAATACTACCTGTCGATTGCTCAACCAAATTAATATTTAAATCGACCTGATCAGCAACACCAGCAACAGCTGGCGTTTCAATTTTTACATCAGAAAAGTACTGCGTACGTACCAAACGTTCTTTAGATCTGTCAATTTTAGTGGAATCATACCAAGAGGCTTCAAGCTGGCGCACTTCGCGACGAACCACTTCGTCACGTGTCCTAGTGTTACCGGCAATGTTGATACGGCGAACATAAATGCGCTTGCCAGGGTCCACAAAAAAGGTAAACGCGGCAGTATGCAAATCTTTATTGATTTCAGGTACCGCATTAATATTTGAGAAGGCATAACCATCTTTACTTAAACGGTCAGATATAGCTTTTGTTGTCTTCGTTAACTTTTCACGGCTAAAAGTTTCACCTGATTGGACTTGAATTAACTTTCTTAACTCTTCTTCTGGGACCAAGGTTTCTCCAGCTAACTTCACTTCAGAAACGGTATATTTTTCACCTTCAGTAACATTAACTGTGATGTAGATATCTCGCTTATCTGGCGTTATGGTGACTTGAGTAGAGTCGATATTGAATTCAAGATAACCTTGATTCATATAAAAAGAACGCAACGCTTCAAGATCTGCGTTTAATTTTTGCTTAGAATACTGATCGTTTTTATTCCACCAAGTCATCCAATTAGATGTGGTTAACAATAAATGCGCGCGCAAATCATCAGTGGTAAAGGATTGGTTGCCTACAATATTGATATCACGTATTTTAGAGGCTTCTCCCTCTACAATTTCAAATCGAACAGCCACACGATTTCGTTCTAAAGGAGAAACTATAGCCTTAACCGTAGCTGCATATTTACTCTGAGATAAATATTGGCGCTTAATTTCTTGCTCAGCTAGATCTAATTGGGACTTATCAAAAATCTGACCTTCAACAACGCCCATTTGCTTAAGACCTTCTTTCATCTTGTCAGTTGGCAAGGACTTATTCCCATTAAACTCAATTTGAGCAACGGATGGTCTTTCTTGTACGGTAATAACTAACACATCACCATCAGCTTCTATTCGTACATCTTTAAAAAAACCAGCACCATATAAAGATTTAATTGCCTGTGAAGCTAGGTCATCATTCATTATTTCACCTACCTTAACTGGTAGATGACTGAATACTGTGCCAGCTTCAGTTCGCTGTATCCCTTCGATGCGTATATCTTTAATAACAAATGGCTCTAACGCTAATGCAGAATCCACATAAAGACCACTTACTAAAAATAGCAAGGTATTAAGCGTCAAATGCTTAAGGTTAAACGCTGACAATTTAATGTCAGTAAGATTAAGTTTTTTAAAATTTGTAATTGCCATTCGATTAGCCTGTTATCAATCTGTTTATATCGTTATAGAGAGCTAAAATCATCATCAAGCCCAATAAAGTTAAACCTACTTTTTGTCCGATAATCATTACTGCCTCTGATACCGGCTTTCCACTCATAATTTCTATCACATAATACATGAAATGGCCGCCATCTAATACCGGAAGTGGCAATAGATTAATTACTCCTATACTAATGCTAATTAAAGCTAGAAAACCTACAAATGCCTTAAGCCCTATGTGAGCACTTTCCCCTGCGTAATGCGCAATAGCCACGGGGCCACTCATCGACTTCCATGAAATATGACCTGTAATCATATTACCTAGCATTTTTAAGCTAAAAATTGACGTATCCCAAGTCCTTTCTATAGCTTTTATTAAAGATCTTAGTACTGAGTAATGTTGGGTGATCAAAATTTGATCCAAATCTTCTTTTGCCAGATTAAGTTCAACGCCTATTCGACCTATGACTTTACCACCTTCATTCGCTGATTCCGGAGTAACCTTTACTAATATGTCTTTGTGATCACGCTTAACATTGACACCCACGGCTAAATCAGGATGCCTTCTAATTTCATCTACAAAGTCTTCCCATTTAACTACTGAATGATCGTTAACACTAATAACCAGATCGTTGACCTTTAAGCCGGCCAGCTCTGCACGGCTACCTTTGACAACTAGACCAATTAGGGGTGGAAATATTCCTTGAAAAGGAGTTAATCCTAATTGATCTAAAACGTCAACCTTGGAATTATCGAGATTAATTTGGCTTATATTTAATTGATGGTGTTGCGCTAAGTGCTGAGAGTCAATCGTTTCGATTTCAACAGTGTCACTTATGATCGAGGCATTTAAAAGTAACCAACCTGCATCCTGCCAAGTGGCAACAGATTTTCCATTTATTTTACTTATCGTTTCACCACTATGCATATTAGCGATAGCCGCAGGTGAGTTATTAACTACCTTTCCTAAGATTGGCTTCATACCATCAACGCCGAGTGTAAACAGGAAGAAATATAAGGTAATAGCAAGAAGCAGGTTCGCGGCAGGTCCAGCCAAAACAATGGCAATACGCTTGTAAACAGACTGTCGATTAAATGCACGACTTAAGTCTTTTTCTGAAAATTGAGAGTCAGCATCAACGCCCGCTTGTATTTCACGTTCATCAAGCATTTTTACGTAACCGCCAAGAGGAATGGCAGCCAACACAAATTCGGTTTGGTCTAATCCAAATTTACGGCGCCATAGAGGCTTACCGAAACCAATTGAGAATTTCAGTACCTTAACGCCACACCATTTCGCTACTTGAAAATGTCCATATTCATGGATAGTGACCAACAATCCTAGCGTAAAAATGAAACTTAAAGGTGTAATGAAGTGGCTTAACATGAGAGGGCTAGTTTCAAAGATTTTTTATCCATGGATGCTTAGCCATGACATAGCATTCTGCCGAGCCATATAATCAACAGATTCCAGTTGTTCTATGGACTCAACTTTATCAATGATTGATGCTGACAATACAGCATCAATTATGGTTGGTATTTCCATGAAGCCTATTTTCTCAGCTAAAAATGCTTCTACTGCAACTTCATTGACTGCATTTAAAATTGCTGGGGCAGTCCCACCTAAATTTAAGGCATCGTATGCAATACGCAAACATGGAAAACGCGCAAGGTCAGGTGCAGTAAAATCCAAACGACCGATAGCCAGTAAGTCTAGGCTACTAACACCGCTATTTAGTCGCTCTGGATAACCTAATCCATAAGCAATAGGGGTGCGCATATCGGGGTTGCCAAGCTGAGCAAGCAAACTACCATCTATATATTCAACCATTGAATGAATAACACTTTGCGGATGAACAATCACATCAATCTGCTTGGGCAATGCATTAAATAACCAGTGAGCCTCAATTACTTCTAGACCTTTATTCATTAGTGAAGCGGAATCTACCGTAATCTTTGGGCCCATCACCCAGTTGGGATGATTAAGCGCTTGTGCACGTGTTACTGTTTTCAATTCAGCCATACTGGAATTACGAAAAGGTCCTCCGGAGGCTGTGAGAATAATGCGTTTAACACCCATGACTGCTAAATGTGCTCCGCGTTGCCGTGGCATCACCTGGAATATTGCATTATGCTCACTATCAATAGGAAGGAGTGTTGCACCGCCATCACTAACCGCCTGCATAAATAAGTTACCGGCCATGACCAAAGTTTCTTTATTGGCAAGCAAAATGCACTTACCTGCTTTAGCAGCAGCCATTGCTGGATGAAGTCCAGCGGCACCTACAATCGCAGCCATTACCGTATCAACCTCTTCGTGTGACGCCACATAGCAAAGAGACTCCTCGCCGTGCAGCACGATCGTTCTTGAGCTTATCGCTTTAAGTTGCGAGCTAAGTTCTTTAGCGGCATCGGCTTGCAACATGACAGCATAGCGTGGCATGTAAGCTACGCATAAGGCAAATAAACCTTTAACGTTAGCGTTGGCAGTCAATGCAAACACATTAAAGCGATCAGCATGTTGAACCATCACGTCTAGTGTATGCAAGCCGATTGTGCCGGTCGCACCAAGGATGGTTATATTTTTAGCTGGCAAACAACTTATAGGGCTAAGCATGTACTAATCACTTCACAATACGGTGAAAACAAATATATAAAAAACGTTAAGACTAAGGTTGGTATCAAACCATCAATACGGTCTAGTACGCCGCCGTGGCCAGGAAGTAATTGACTACTGTCTTTAACTCCAGCTTGCCGTTTAAGTAAAGACTCAAATAAATCACCCATCACACTTAATAAAACTAATAGCCACATGCCAATAACAAGCCATAAACTTAAATGAAAACAGTAACAAAGCACATAGCCATAAATACTTACGGCTATAATGGCTCCTGCAACTCCTTCCCAAGTTTTGCCGGGACTAATTTCCGGCGCAAGCTTAGTACGACCAAAACGTTTGCCAGCAAAGTACGCTGCGCTGTCAGCGATCCACACTGTCGCTAAGACACTCAATAAAAACCAAGGACTTGTATGATGAAGCCCAATCAGAGCTACCCATGTGGCTAGTAGCAATAATAAACCTAACATTGCCATCAACCACTTTCGATTAATTCTTCGGCTGGATATTAAAAAAATGGGAGAGAATAATAACCAAAAAGAGGAGGCTAAAGCCAGTAATAGTAATTTGAGAAAGTCATAAAAAGGTGTTGAAGTTAAATTTTTACTGAAAATTAAAAGCAAGCCAAATGCCAATGCTACTAGAAGCATAAGAAGCATCTGCCATGAATTAAGCTTTATTAGATTAGACCACTCCCATACGCCAATTAAAGTAATGGTTAGTGTAAGCATGCCCCATATCAAATTTGACGTTAGGTACAAAGCTGTTATAAAGCCTAAAAAAAGCAATATTGCAGTAATAACTCTAGTTCTAAGCATGTATTCTATTTAGAACTAAAGGTTGAATTTAAGAGTAAAAAACTAATCATTAGCTTCAATTACCTGTTCGCTTGTGCGGCCAAATCGTCGCTCGCGTTGCTGATAGGACTGTATCGCCAGCTTGAAAGCATCTTCATCAAAATCTGGCCAAAGAGTGTCGGTGAAAAAAAGTTCAGTGTAGGCAAGTTGCCAGAGAATAAAGTTACTAATTCTCTTTTCACCACCTGTGCGAATAAACAAGTCAGGCTCAGGCGCGTAATACATAGAAAGAAAAGGGGTTAAATGCTCTTCAGTAAAATTACCAGCTAATTCAGGAGATGTTAATTGCATTTTATTGACCGCCTGCAAAATATCCCAGCGCCCACCGTAGTTGGCGGCAATGGTTAAGGTAAGTCCGGTATTATTGGCGGTGAGTTGCTCTGACTCTTCTATTTTGGCAATGAGCATGGGATCAAAGCGGCTACGATCACCAATTAATACAAGCTTAATATTGTTTTGATGCAACTTAACCACTTCTCGCTTAAGTGCTTCCATGAAAAGGCTCATTAAAAAAGAAACCTCTTCGCTGGGCCTGCGCCAGTTTTCACTACTAAAGGCAAATAAGGTTAAGTATTCCACTTTAAGATTGATACAGTATTTAACCAATTCGCGTACCTTATCTACGCCGAATTTATGGCCCGCAACTCTTGGTAAGAAACGTTTACGTGCCCATCGCCCATTGCCATCCATAATTACAGCAATATGCTGAGGAATCTTAGCAATAACAGGTACACTCTGGGTAGCGCTGCCAAAAAGCTTCATACTAAGTGCTCTTGGTTGACATAGCACATTATACAAGTGCACATAGCGAGTTAAATTGGGCGTAGGTCAACTAAACAGCCATCAATTCAACTTCTTTAGCTTGTAGCATTCTATCTACTTCAGCCACTGCCTTATCCGTTGTTTTTTGAATGTCATCTTGGGCCCGTCGCTCGTCATCTTCAGAAATTTCTTTGTCTTTAATTAGCTTTTTGAAGGTGTCATTAGCGTCTCTGCGAACATTTCGAATTGCCACCTTAGCACCCTCAGCTTCTGAACGAACAATTTTAGTTAAATCACGTCTTCGCTCTTCAGTGAGCATCGGCATCGGTACACGAATTAAATCACCATTTGTGGCTGGATTTAAGCCCAGATCAGCATCGCGAATCGCCTTTTCAACTTTAGCTACCATGGGTTTTTCATACGGCTGCACATTTATAGTTCGCGAATCGCCCAAATTGATATTTGCAACCTGGCTAACTGAAACCATAGAGCCATAATATTCAACCATTACATGATCAAGCAGGCCGACATGAGCACGTCCCGTGCGAATTTTGGCTAAGTCATTTTGCAGTGACTCTAAAGATTTTTGCATCTTCAGTTCTGCTGTTTTTTTAATATCTTCTAACATTTATTTCTCCAGCTAAGACTATAATTTTCTATAGAGATAGGATCTATCACTCAAGAATGAACTTAAGGTGTAACCATACTTCCCTCATCGCCACCCATGATTACTTTTTTTAATGCGCCCTGCTTAAAAATGCTAAATACAACTATCGGTAGCTTTTGATCACGACATAAAGTTAGCGCAGTAGCATCCATCACTTTTAGGTTCTTAACAATCGCCTCATCAAAACTAATGGTTTTGTAACGCATGGCATCAGGGTGAGTTTTAGGATCGTCTGTATAAATACCATCCACCTTGGTTGCTTTAATGACAATCTCAGCATTCATTTCCATACCGCGCAAGGCTGCGGCTGTATCAGTAGTAAAAAATGGGTTTCCGGTACCGGCACCAAAAATCACTACACGGCCCTCTTCTAAATAGCGTATAGCCTTGCCTCGGATATATGGCTCAGCCACTTGCTCAATATTTAAGGCTGAAAGTACGCGAGCATTAAGACCAATATTCTTCATTGCATCTTGTAACGCCATCGCGTTCATGACCGTGGCTAGCATGCCCATGTAATCTGCTGTAGCTCTATCCATGCCTTCTGCTGCTGGGGCAACACCACGAAAAATATTACCTCCACCAATAACCACAGCAACCTGCACACCTAGATCAACAATTTCTTTGACTTCATTAACGATGCGGGAAATGGTTGAGCGATTAATGCCATAGGCATCCTCACCCATTAAAGCCTCGCCTGAGAGTTTAAGTAAGATGCGCTTATAGGCTGGAGCGGCCATAATATTCCTCTTTTTTTAATTCTGCTTATTTAAGCATAAAAACGTTCATTTAGGGCAGAAAAAAGCGCGGTACCTAGCAACTTTAGCTGTAAACCAACCAAAAAAAAGGACTAAGCTCAAGGCTTAGTCCTTTTTCTATCGTGCATCATATTTATTTAATTGCCGTCTACAACTTAATCCAGATAATAGTATGAAGCAAAGCTAACAGTTTTTATTAAACTTTTGCTGCAGCAGCAACTTCTGCGGCGTAATCAACAACAACTTTTTCAATGCCTTCACCAACAGTAAACATCGTGAATGAAGCCACTGAAGCTCCTTTAGATTTTAGTAATTGTTCAATCGTAAACTTATCATCTTTAACAAAAATTTGGCTAAGTAAAGTGACTTCTTTTAAGAATTTTTGCACAGTTCCATCAGCAATTTTTTCTAACATTGCTTCTGGTTTGCCAGCTTCTTTCGCTTTTTCAATCGCAACACGGCGCTCAGTTTCAATTAAACTTGCATCAATACCAGACGCATCTAATGATTTTGGTTTTGCTGCGGCAATATGCATGGCGATATCTTTAGCTAACGTTTCATCACCACCAACTAAGTCAACGATTACGCCAATCTTGCTACCGTGAATGTAACTTGCGAGCTTACCTTGCACAACAGGACGGACAAAGCGACGTGCCGTCACGTTTTCACCAATCTTACCAACTAGTTGCGCGCGCGTATCTTCCACCGTCGAATTACGCATAGGCAATGTGCCTAATGAAGCAATGTCAGCTGGGTTGCTATTAGCTACAATCACAGCCAATTCATTCACGAACTTCAAAAAATCTTCATTTTTAGCGCAGAAGTCAGTTTCAGAATTAACTTCAATCATCGCACCTGTTTTGCCATCAGCACTAATGCTTATACCAACAGTACCTTCAGCAGCCACACGGCCAGCAGCTTTGCTTGCTTTATTACCGAAACGCACACGTAGAATCTCTTCTGCACGGGTCATATCGCCTTCAGCTTCAGTTAGCGCTTTCTTACAATCCATCATTGGCGCATCGGTGCGCTCACGTAATTCTTTTACCATACTTGCGGTAATTTCAGCCATTTATAGCTCCTATAATTCTTTAAATAATATTGAATAAATTATTTAAAATATTGATTTCATTAATAATATATTAATTGACTCTGAAATTAAAAAGGGGCACTAAGCCCCTTTTTAATTAACAACAATTACTCAGCAGCTACTTCAGCTTCAACTGCTAACGGTGCTTCAGCTGCAGATTTCACAATCTCAGAAATCACAGAGCTACGGCCTTCTAATACTGCATCTGCAATACCACGAGCATATAAACGAATCGCACGTGATGAGTCATCATTACCAGGAATAACATAAGCCACGCCATCTGGAGAGTTATTGGTATCTACAATACCAATAACTGGAATACCTAATTTAGCCGCTTCAGTAATCGCACCGCTTTCATGACCAACGTCAATAATGAAAATAGCGTCTGGCAAACCGCCCATTTCCTTAATGCCGCCAATTGAACGCTCTAATTTCTCAATTTCGCGCTTGTAGCCTAAAGCCTCTTTTTTACCAAACTTTTCTAGACTACCGTCAAGTAGCATTGCTTCAAAGTCTTGAAGACGTTTGATAGATTGTTTAACTGTTTTGAAGTTTGTTAACATGCCACCTAACCAACGGTGATTAACATAAGAACAACCAGCACGAGACGCTTCTTCTTTAACGATTTCACGGGCTTGGCGCTTTGTACCAACGAACAGGATGCGACCTTTGTTTGCAGCTAATGTGCGAACATGTTTTACAGCATCTTCGAACATTGGTAAGGTTTTTTCTAGGTTGACGATATGGATCTTATTGCGATCACCGAAAATAAACGGTGCCATTTTAGGATTCCAGTAACGGGTTTGGTGGCCAAAGTGAACTCCAGCTTCCAACATATCACGCATAGTGACTGACATAATAATTCTCTTTTCTAAAGGGTTATGAATTCATACAACACCAAAAACACTATAATTTTCAAGCTATTAACTTCAAGCCTTAGACATTAAGCACCCTTGATTGGGTTGTATGTAAATTTTTACTACATAGCTCTGCTAAAATGCAGAGCGCGCATATTACCATTAAAGAATCGACTAAGCTAGCTTTAGGTATTACTTTGATCGGCAACTTAATAGCCCCAATGAACGTGACCGTTAACGAAGCATCTTACTAAAATCAAAGTTTCACAACACAACGACGTGGGCATGGCTATGCTAAAATACTTTATCAAATTACTACACTAAGTTTAGCAAATGGCAATCTCAATCAAAAATGAACAAGATATTGAAAAAATGCGCATCGCCGGCAAACTCGCCTCCGAAGTGCTCGATTTCATTACCCCTTATGTTGTACATGGTGTAACAACTGACCAGCTAGACAAGCTATGTCACGACTATATCGTAGATGTGCAAAAGGCCATTCCAGCGCCCCTCAACTATGCGCCTGATGGACATACACCCTACCCTAAGTCGATTTGCACATCAATTAACCAGCAAATTTGTCACGGCGTACCAAGCGAAAAAATGCTCAAAAATGGCGACATTGTAAATATTGATGTAACCGTGATTAAAAATGGATATCACGGAGATACCAGCCGCATGTATTTTATCGGAGATCCTTCTGTGCAAGCAAAACGCTTGTGTGACATCACGTATCAAGCGATGTGGATTGGCATTAACAAAGTAAAACCTGGCGCTACCTTGGGTGATATTGGTTATGCAATTCAAACCTTTGCTGAAAAAAGTGGTTATAGCGTAGTACGTGAGTTTTGCGGTCATGGTATCGGCAAGGTGTTTCATGAAGATCCACAAGTCCTCCATTATGGTAAAGCGGGGACTGGCATTAAATTACAACCTGGCATGATGTTTACTATTGAACCGATGATTAACGCTGGTAAGCGTGATATTAGACAAATGTCTGATGGGTGGACCATTGTTACCAAAGATCGAAGTCTTTCAGCACAATGGGAACATACTCTATTAGTCACAGATAAAGGTTTTGAAGTGATGACTTTATCCAGTGGGTCGCCGGCAGTACCTGATTTTGTGCAAAATCTCTAACTCAATTTAACAAACCTTCGGCACGGTGGAGTAGCCAGTTTTAATGAACATTCCAGTAGATAACGCCGCTAAATCGGAACATTCGTTAGCTAATATAAATCAAGATAAAGCTGATATTGCCGCGTGGCAACAACAACTTAAAGACGGTTTTTACACTTTAAGAGCCGACTTTAGTCTTAACCCTAGCACCAGCCACCTATTTAAACAGCACTGTCAGTTAATCGACAGTATGCTGGTGACCATATGGTCAAAAATGGGATTAAATACCGATTGTTGCATAATCGCAGTCGGTGGCTACGGTCGCGGTGAGCTTTACCCACACTCCGATATCGACCTTCTTATCTTGCTACCTCAGCACATTACCGAGAGTAGTCATTACAACAAAGGCATAGAGGTTCTTATTGGTTCGCTTTGGGACATCGGCCTCAGCGTCGGCCATAGCGTACGTAATATGAAGGAGTGTATTGAGGAAGCTAAAAAAGACATTACTGTTCAAACCAACCTAATTGAAAATCGCCTACTTAGTGGGAGTAAGAGCCTTTACTCGAGTTTTGTTCGTGAGATAGAACATGCGCTCGACGTGCCTGCTTTTTTTTCGGCCAAACTTAAAGAGCAAGATAAGCGGCACGCCAAGTTTAACGACACGGCATATAACCTAGAACCTAACATTAAAGAAAGTCCTGGCGGGCTGCGTGATTTGCATATGATTATATGGCTAACACGTAGTTTAAATATGGCGCCAAATGATGATCATGCTAATAACAACATTTGGTCGCTCCTAGCCAAACAAAACATCATATCCGCACTAGAAGTACGACAAATTAAGCAACATGAAAAAAAATTACAAATGCTTCGTATACGACTGCATTTCTTGAGTGATCGCCGTGAGGATCGGCTACTATTTGATTATCAAAATGAATTGGCCGCAGATCTAGGCTACGAAAACACCCGCAGCAAACGCGCCAGCGAGCAGTTAATGCAAGGCTATTATCGTAGCGTTAAGTTTGTGCGCTTAATCAATGAAATATTGCTTAAGTTATTACAACAAAAACTCTCAGCAACACCAATCTTAATTAAGCCGATTAATGATCATTTTGAAGCGCATGATCATTATCTAGAAGCCAAATCTCCTACACTATTACAACAACAGCCCACAGCTATTTTTGAAATATTTTTACTATTGCAGCAACACCCTGAGCTTACCGGCATGGGCGCTACACTTCTGCGTAACCTACAACGTGTAAAACGCTTGGTTAATCGTGATTTTAGACAAAATATTAAGAATAAACAGCGTTTTATAGAGATACTTTCGCAACAAATTGGCGTCAATCATGCGCTACGTGCCATGAACCGATATGGAATATTAGGAAGTTACATTCCTGCTTTCGGCAAAATTATCGGACAAATGCAGCATGATCTATTCCATGTTTATACGGTCGATGAGCACATTCTCAACGTACTCGCTAATCTGAGACGCTTTTCAAAACCAGAGCTTAAACACGAGTTCCCTTTGTGTAGCCAGCTATTCTCTGCTTTTGATGCGCCACATTTACTATATTTAGCTGCACTATTCCATGATATTGCCAAAGGTCGTGGCGGAGACCATTCATCGCTTGGTACAGTCGATGCCAAAAGATTCTGCAAGCTCCACGGCTTACCCAAAGCCGATGGAGAACTTGTGGCTTGGCTGGTCGAATCACATCTTAGAATGTCCGCCACAGCGCAAAAATCAGACCTTTCAGATCCTAACGTTATCGAAGCATTCACCCAGTTTGTCCAAAATGAGCGCCAATTGACCGCCCTATACTTATTAACGGTAGCGGATATTCGCGGTACCAGTCCAGCAGTTTGGAATGCTTGGAAAGCACGCTTACTTGAAAGTTTATTTAATACCACCAAACAAGCACTTAATAATACTTTGGAAAACCATAACATTTATACAGAACAAACAGTTGCCTCTCGCAAGATAGAAGCTGCAGAAAAACTGAATAAATTTGGTCTCAGCACAAAATCATATCAATCCCTATGGGAGCAGTTTGGTTCAAATTACCTCGTTCGGCATGAAAGTGATGAAATTACTTGGCATAGCCGCTTACTTACTCCTCATTTGCACACAATTGCTCCTATCGTACGTGCTCGCTTAAGTCCAAGTGGAGATGGCATACAGGTAATGATCTACACTAAAGATCAAAATGATCTATTTGCTCGCATCTGCAACTTTTTTGATCGCATGGGTTATAGCATCGCTGAAGCCAAAATTTATACAACTAACCATGCTTACGCACTAGATAGTTTTATTGTTCTAGATCAATCTGGTAAGTCAGTAAGTTATAGTAGTTTATTAAGATTTATTGAAGTGGAACTTACTCAAAAAATTAGTGAAAACAGCCCGCTAGAATTACCACTGCAGGGTAGACTTAGTCGCCAAGTAAAACACATGCCGATTCAAGCTCAAGTAAGTATTAGCGCTGAAACTGACAGCAATAATCATAAATTAGAAATTATCGCCAATGACCGTCCCGGATTACTCGCAATGTTGGCACGTAAATTTTTAAGCCAATCCATTGAACTGCATAATGCCAAGATCAACACATTAGGAAACCGTGCAGAGGATACATTTCTGATTTCAGCTAAAAAGGGTCACAAACTAGATGAAACCAGCATTAAGGCATTACAAGATATATTGATTCAAAGTATTTAAGGCGTTGACACACCCATAAAAAAAGCCTTGACTGATAATCAAGGCTTTTTAACTATAAGCAGCTCGCAAGCCGCTTAATTAAAGAACTAGCTATGTTTGTAATGCTTTTTTAATTGCTTAGTTACTTCCCAATTTGATTTCAAACCTTTTGGGAATACAACAAAATCGCCCGCTTTAACCACAACAGTTTCACCACCAACTGGAGTGACATGAATTTCACCTTCCAGCAAGTATGCACTTTCAGTTGCTGAATCAAAGTTAAGTGGGAATTTTGATGGTGCGCAATCCCAAATTGACCAGCTTGATACGCCGAGTTCTTTAAGTTTTTCTGGTGTTGGGTTATGGTCTATGATGATTTGGCTCATTTTATTTCCTTGAAATATTCGGTCACTAATTGAGTGGATTTTTTGAATAATGTGGCGGAGAGAGTGAGATTCGAACTCACGGTGGGCTCGCACCCACGACAGTTTTCAAGACTGTAGCATTAAACCGCTCTGCCATCTCTCCGTTTATCGCTTGCTAGAACCATCTGTTATCGAACAATGATTTAACTACATATGCAACGAAGCCGCGATTATAGCAAACATTTAGTCATCTTGAATATCCTGATTAGGAAAAAATACATCAGAATAGCCAAAGTTGCTTAAATCGTTAATTCTCATTGGATATAAAACTCCGTCTAAGTGATCACATTCATGCTGCACCACCCTCGCATGAAACCCACTAACTAACCTATCCACGTGATTACCTAATTGATCAAAGCCACTGTAGTGAAGTTGGGTGTAGCGCGGCACGATACCGCGCATTCCTGGCACTGAAAGACATCCTTCCCAGCCATCCTGCATCTCAGAACTAATTGGTGTTAGAACAGGATTTATAAGCACAGTGTAAGGCACGATATCAGCCTCTGGATAGCGTGGATTAACCTCAATATTTTTTTGTCCAAAAATCACCACACGTAAACTCACATCAATTTGCGGTGCTGCAATGCCTGCACCATTCTGTTCCAGCATGGTATCTTCTAGATCTAAAATCAACGCATGTAATTCTGGTGTGTCAAATTGCTCAACAGCCAGCGCTTTTAATAATAAGCATGGCTCACCCATGCGCAACACTTTTCTTACTGCCATTCTGCTAGACTAACTGAGCAATAATGGCGCGGACACGCACCATGGTTTTTTCTAAATTAAGTATGACTTCTTCATACTTAATGCCATGCAAACTATCATCTCTGCCTGCTGCACGGTTTGCTACAGGACAAATCGCCGCATAACTAATACCAAGTTCACGTGCTAAAGCTGCCTCTGGCATACCAGTCATGCCTACCATAGTGGCACCATCGCGCTCTAATCGATTAATTTCAGCAGCGGTTTCCAAGCGCGGCCCCTGAGTGGCGCCATAAACACCAGTACTAATAATAGGCTCACCAGCGCTTTTAGCAGCACACAACCATTTAGTACGCATCTTTGAACAATACGGTTCGGTAAAATCTATATGCTTCACTGGTAACCTAATGCCATCATAAAACGTATTTTTTCGACCATTGGTATAGTCAATAATTTGGTCTGGCATAGCAATTACACCTGTCAACAAATCTGCATGGATACCGCCGACGGTTGCAATCGCAGCAATTTCTGTAACACCCTGTTTTTGCAACGCATAAATATTGGCAAGATAGTTCACTTCATGTGGCGGTATGTTATGACCATTGCCGTGGCGAGCTAAGAATATTACATCACGCCCATTTAGGTTACCAAAAAGCAGTGGTTGGGATGGCTCACCATAAGGAGTTCGCACAACTAAGTGTTTGGTAATGTTAAGGTTGTCTAGTTGCGTTAAGCCAGTACCGCCGATAATTGCTAACATGTGTAATGCCTATTAAATATTAATTGTGCAGACCAAGGGTCGTCGAGTCATAAGGTGGCTATAGCTCTGCTGAATATGGACTTGCAAGCCATTTTAATCTATCAATTTAATCGAAATCATCCGAATCATGGGACGCAGGTTGTACTGATATTCCTGACGCTTCATAGCCGACATTTTCCAATATCTTGCGGTAATTGCAACTTGATAAATGCCCTTCTAGCTTACCATTGATAGTTGTAGTTTCAACCTTGCAATAACTACAGCGGTACTTATGCATCTGACCCTCTAAATGCTCTTGTGGGAAATCGATGTAATAAGGTTTTTTCATAACAACAAACTCCCTGCAATAATCGTGATGACAAACGCTAAAGTTAATTAAAAACATTGACTCTAAATATACGCGATTTGTGGCTTACATGGCGAAATTACTAACATTTAATTTTAACAAACTATCAAAATTCGTCGTGTTACTGAGCATAGAATATAGTAGCGTCTAATTTTCTTCAGCCTCACGTTATTGTGAGAAAAAGTCGGTCTATTTGTGGCATACTCACGCAATGACGCATGTTACACCTACACAACGTATGCCAAGAAACGCATCCATTTCCACGCAAAGTCTATCATTAGCAAATAGTCATTATGAAAATTTCCCTGTAGCCTCATTTTTTTTGCCTAGACATTTACGCGAACCCATCGCATTAATTTATAGCTTTGCTAGGCAAGCAGATGATTTTGCGGATGAAGGCGACCTATCTGTCGAGCAACGCTTAGCCTTAATAAATGAATTTCGTGAAAATCTTGATTTAATTCAAGCTTACATTAAACCTCATAATGCCTTTTTTAACACATTAGGAATAATGATTAGGGCCAAGAATCTTCCGCAGGCGCCTTTTTATGACCTACTAAATGCTTTTAGCCTAGATTTAGCGAAAACTCGTTACGCTAACTACGAAGAATTATTAGCCTATTGTGCTCAATCAGCAAATCCAATTGGTAAGCTATTGCTACATTTATATGGTCAAGCTAAGCCGGAAAACATTAAATTGTCTGATTGTATTTGTAGTGCTCTACAGCTTATTAATTTCCTTCAAGATATTGCAGATGATTTTAAGAAAAATGCTGGGAAACAACGCATTTACTTATGCCAAGATGAAATGGTAATGTTTGGTATTACTGAACAAATGATTGCTGATCAGGTCGTCAATGCAGATTGGCAACAATTTTTTTGCTTTAACTTGGATCGCGCCAGTCGCCTATTAGAAACGGGGAAACCTTTGGGCTGTATTTTAAAAGGCCGCATTGGGTTTGAAATGCGCATGATTATTGCAGGTGGGGAACGCATCATCATGAAACTGGGTCAAGTCAATGGTGACGTCTACAGACATAGACCAAGATTACAGGCATTAGATTGGCTTCAAATATTTTTCAAAGCACTGCTTAAGGGTTAAGGGTTTAGTTTACATGACGCCACAGCAATATTGCCAACAGAAAACAAGTCAAAGCGGCTCAAGCTTCTATTACAGTTTTATGTTTTTGGCCCCTGCTCAACGTGACGCTATTACAGCGTTATATGCCTTTTGCCGTGAAGTCGATGACATTGCTGACGAATGCACAGAGTTGCATATTGCACAAACAAAGTTACATTGGTGGCGCTCGGAGATTGATAATCTGTATCAAAATAAGCCACAGCACCCAGTGAGTAAAGCGTTATTAATTCCAATTAAAATGTTCCATCTAAGTGCTGAGCACTTTAATGAGATTATCGATGGCATGGAGATGGATTTAAATTACAATCGCTACGAAGATTTCAAGCAACTTCAGCTATATTGCTATCGAGTGGCTAGTGTAGTTGGGTTGTTGTCAGCTCAAATCTTTGAATTTAGTAATCGTAAGACCCTAAAATACGCGCATGACCTAGGTATGGCATTTCAACTGACCAATATTATTCGTGATGTTGGTGAAGACTCTCGCCGAGGCCGCATTTACCTTCCCTTGGATGAGTTAGCGAAGTTTAATGTCACTGAAGACGATATTCTTAATGGCCGAGAATCTGATGCAGTTAAAGCATTAATGGATTTTCAGATTGAGAGAGCTGAAAGTTATTATGACCGAGCTTTACATGAACTGCCTATCGAGGATCGCAAGAACCAGCGCGTGGGACTGATGATGGCTGCTATCTACCGCACACTATTAAACGTTATTAAAATCGATGGCGCTCAGAAGGTTTTAAATTCACGCACCTCACTTGGAGCTTTGCGTAAGTTGTGGCTAGTCATACGAGTATGGGCTAAGAACCTTTAAGGGTGACATTTGTCTTGTATTAAGCCTCATATAGCCATAATTGGTGGCGGGTGTGCCGGACTAAGCGCTGCAGCGGCGTTAGTAGATCGAGGCTTTCAAGTAACCGTATTTGAATCGAGTCCATATTTAGGTGGACGTGCACGCACCGTGAGCACCAAACAACATGAACTTGATAACGGCCAGCATATTTTTATTGGCGCATATCACCAAACCCTAGCATTACTAAACAAAGCTGGCCTAAGTCTTGAGCATGCTTTTTTAAGACTCCCCATACATATAAACATGCAGTCTACTCATGGAGATACTGTATTTAGCTTTAAATCTGCACACTTTCTGCCCGCCCCATTCCATTTACTTACGGGAATACTATGCTGCAAAGGGTTAAACTGGATAGAACGTTTTTCTGCAATTAAGTTGATGCTGCATCTTAAAAAAACGAACTACTCTCAAGTGCAAGATTTACAGTTAAATGACTATTTAAAAGCCCATAAACAATCAAATAAGTTGACACGATTTTTATGGGAGCCACTGTGTTTGGCTGCATTGAATACACCAATAGCGACAGCTAGTACGCGGATTTTCCTGCATGTATTACGTGATAGCTTTAGTAAGGAAAAAAGCGATAGCGATTTTTTATTACCGAGACTGGATTTATCACAAATCATCTCCGAGCCTTTAGCCCGTTATATTGAAACAAAAGGCGGGCTTATAGCATTGGGGCAAAAAGTACTCAGCATTTCTTCTGCAGAAAACAACTTAGGTGAACATGAATTTAATGTGGATACCACGCTTAGAAAACATAAATTCAGTCACGTCGTTATCGCTACCGCGCCAAATCATGTAGCAAAGTTAATAAAAAATTTACCATTACTCGATGACCTATGTAATGTTACGGAGGGTTACCGATACCAGCCAATCTGCACCATTTACTTACAGTATGCAGAAAATATTCAGTTACCGCATGTCATTAGTGGGCTTTGTAATAGCATAGGGCAATGGGTATTTGACCGCGGACAACTTTGCGGTCAACTAGGCTTAATGTCGGTAGTTGTTAGCGCATCAAGTGAACATCAACAGTTAACGCAACAGGAACTTGCTTTAAGAATAGCACAGGAACTAAGTTTAGCTTTTCCACAATTACCAAAACCTCTTTGGCATAAAGTGATTTCAGAAAAACGGGCAACTTTTTCATGCGAGGTCATGATAACGAGACCAAGTAATCAAACTTTGCAGCCAAATTTATATTTGGCTGGAGACTATACTTATGCCAATTATCCAGCGAGTATTGAGGGTGCTATTAGAAGTGGTTTGTTATGTGCTGAATTGATCGCAAACGGAAACTAAAGCTCTCTGACTTTTGATAAAGCTTGCTCTAGACGTTCGACACCTATAACTTCAATACCTGGTATCCGCTGCTTGGGCAAATTAGCTTTAGGCACGATAGCCTTAGTAAAACCTAACTTAGCCGCCTCTTTTAAACGCTCTTGGCCGCGCTGTACAGGTCGAACCTCACCAGCTAAACCAACCTCACCAAATACTATAAGTTTATTATCTAATGGTTTGTTTTTTAACGAGGAAACGATCGATAGTAATACTGACAAATCTACTGCAGGTTCACTAATCCTCACCCCTCCAACTGCATTAATAAATACATCCTGATCGAAGCATGCCACTCCGGCGTGACGATGCAATACCGCCAGCAACATGGCTAGGCGATTTTGCTCTAAGCCAACACATAAGCGCTTAGGATTAGGCGCATGCGCCTCATCGACTAAAGCCTGAATTTCAATCAGTAACGGACGAGTACCTTCCATGGTCACAGTTATGCACGAACCAGCTACTTGCTCGCTATGATGCGATAAAAACAGTGCTGAAGGATTAGTGACTTCGCGTAGCCCTTTTTCAGTCATTGCAAATACACCTAGTTCATTGACTGCACCAAATCTATTTTTAAAGGCGCGAATTAATCTGAAACTCGAATTTTGATCTCCCTCAAAATAAAGGACGGTATCAACAATATGCTCTAAGACCCTAGGGCCAGCAATGGCACCTTCTTTGGTAACATGACCAACCAAAATCACAGTAATACCAGCTTGCTTAGCTAGGCGTGTAAGTTGCGCCGAACACTCTCGCACTTGTGCCACAGAACCAGGAGCCGATTGAAGCGATTCAGAATATACAGTTTGAATGGAATCTATCACTGCAATATCTGGTTTATGTGCCTGCAAAGTGCTGATGATTTTTTCTAGATTAATTTCGGCCAATAATGAAATCGGGCTAGCATCTAATCCTAGGCGCTTGGCGCGCATTGCAATTTGTTGAGGTGACTCCTCACCACTGACATAAATTGCATTACGTGCACTGCCGATATGGCAAAGTGTTTGTAGTAATAACGTTGACTTCCCAATACCAGGATCGCCTCCAATGAGCACTACCCCACCAGGCACTAAGCCACCACCAAGCACACGATCAAACTCACTAACTCCAGTAGGTTGCCTAGGTACCTCTGCGGCTTCAATATCTGTTAATTTTTGCAAGCCAGCTGTTTCTGCCAAAGGTGCATATCGACTAGCAATCGCACTAGTACTTACAGTTTCTGCGATACTTTCAACTAAGGTATTCCACGACAAACAACTAGGGCATTGGCCTTGCCACTTAGGCTCTGCTCCACCACATTCGGTACAAGTGTAGATAGTTCTAGCTTTTGCCACTAAGCGATTACCTGCATAGGAACACGAGGTGCTAATGCACACAGTAGCTCATATCCTACAGTGCCTGAAGCTTCAGCTACTGCATCTACAGGTACAATCTGGCCCCACAATTCAACAGAACTACCAACATTAGCTTGTGGAATATCAGTAAGATCAGCATAAAGCATATCCATAGAAACTCGGCCTATGGTTTGGGTCATTACACCATTGACTGCGATTTTAGTTCCATTGGGTGCGTGACGAGGATAGCCATCAGCATAACCACAAGCGACAATACCAACGCGGGTCTTTTTTATGGCGGTGAAACGGTTGCCGTAACCGACGCTCTCACCAGCAGATAAGGTTTGCACACTAATAATCTCGCTTCTTAAGGTCATTGCAGGCTTTAAGTCGAAATGAGCTGCATCTGTGCCTGTTACTGGAGAAGCTCCGTAAAGCATAATGCCTGGACGCACCCATTCTGCGTGTGTTTGAGGGTAACGTAAAATAGAGGCTGAATTAGCTAGAGAAATGGGCTGTTGCAGACCGTATGTAGTTTTTTTAAACAGCGCCAATGGTTGATCGATACCAAGACTCTCATCTGCTGTAGCAAAGTGCGTCATCAAAGTAATACCACTGACATTGTTAGAAGCTTGCAATCGTTTAAACGCAGCAACGTATTGATCAAACGTAAACCCCAAACGATTCATGCCACTATTCATTTTTAGATGTACATGTATTTTTTGCTTGAGTGTGACCTTCTCCAACATTTGCAATTGCCGCTCACTATGCAACACAACATCTAAACCAAAACTAGCAGAAATAACCAGCTCCTGATGCTCAAAAACACCTTCTAACAGAAGTATGGTTTGGGTAAAGCCAGCTTCACGCAAATCAATAGCCTCATCAAGCCCAAGGACAGCAAAGCCTTCAGCTGCGTTAAGTGCAAGCGCTGATTGAACTAATCCATGACCGTAGGCGTTGGCCTTCACAACCGCCATTACCTTGGATTGGGGGGCAAGGTACTTGACCAAATTTAAATTGTGTCGCAACGCACTGTTGGAGATGATGGCTTGTATCGGTCTCATAGTAAGATTCTAATGAACAGCGTTTATATTAATAACTGTCAGCCATATTGCTATTCCCAGCATAATTTTCAAAGCGCGTATGTTGACCCATAAATGTAAGACGCAAACGTCCAATAGGGCCATTACGTTGTTTAGCAATAATAATTTCTGCTGTACCCTTATCAATACTATCAGGGTTATACACCTCATCACGATAGATAAATAAAATGACATCAGCATCTTGTTCAATAGCTCCCGACTCACGCAAATCACTCATGACTGGGCGTTTATCTGGGCGCTGTTCCACGCTTCTATTTAATTGTGACAAAGCGACCACTGGTACATCTAACTCTTTAGCTAAAGCTTTAAGCGAACGTGAAATTTCAGAAATTTCCGTTGCACGATTTTCACCTTGGCGCCCAGCTGGTGCTGACATCAACTGCAAGTAATCGACCACGATCAACCCTAATTTTCCACATTTGCGATGTAGTCGACGGGCTCTGGCGCGCACATCAAAACTGCTTAGACCTGCTCCCTCATCAATAAAAATAGGGGCTTCATTCAATTTACCGAGTGCAGTCGTGAGCTTTTCCCAATCCTCATCTTCTAGCTTACCAGTGCGCATTCGATGCTGATCTAAACGGCCTACCGAGCCAATCATCCTCATGGCTAGCTGAGTTGATGCCATTTCCATGGAGAAAACTGCTACAGGTAAACCGCTATCTAGTGCAATATTTTCTGCCATATTTAATGAGAATGCAGTTTTACCCATTGACGGACGTCCAGCCACGATTACCAAGTCACCCCCTTGTAAACCAGATGTCATAGAATCTAAATCAGTAAAACCGGTAGGAATACCAGTCACATCAGATGGATTATCGCGTGAGAATAACTGATCAATACGATCAGCCACTTGCGGTAACAAGACTTTGATATCAACAAAACCTTCAGTACTACGTTTGCCACCCTCGGCAATTTGAAATATTTTAGCTTCTGCTTCATCAAGCAACTGCTGAGCATCACGGCCATTTGGAGCATAGGCGCTTTCAGCAATACCTGACCCGACAACCACTAACTGGCGCATCACTGCGCGCTCATGCACAATCTCAGCATACCGACGAATATTAGCGGCAGTGGGGGTGCTTTGCGCTAATGCACCCAAATAAGCAATACCACCAATACCCGAGAGCTCAGCGCTATTTTCTAGCGACTCTGCTACGGTGACAATGTCAGCCGGCTTATTATGTTCAATCAGTTTTGCTATATGCTGAAAGATCAGCTTATGGTCATGGCGATAGAAATCCTTTGCGGTAAGTATATCGGCGACCTTATCTAGCGCCTCATTTTCAAGCAGCAAACCGCCAATGACTGATTGCTCCGCTTCTACGGAATGAGGTGGGATTCTTAGTGCATTTAATTGTTGATCAGTCATGTCTTGATTATACTTAATAACCACAAAATCTAAATGCATGATACCAAATAAAAAAGGCTACCTAAGTGATCTGACCCCCAAATGTTGGACTTTTAATTTGGGTTAAAAGATAAGGACTGATTTCTGTATTCCACAGGACTCAGTCCTTTTAATTTCGTCTTAATCCTTTCGTGATTGTAATACCAAATATATT
>Ga0214182_1000200_pt1 | contig 27975 bp, 24 predicted proteins | sample TroBogEpilimnion_8_FD_153020 | JGI IMG/M metagenome (GOLD analysis project Ga0214182, IMG submission 153020) | Freshwater microbial communities from Trout Bog Lake, WI - 14NOV2007 epilimnion | ecosystem: Environmental > Aquatic > Freshwater > Lake > Epilimnion/Euphotic zone | place: Trout Bog... | reverse complement strand
CGGCGTGGATGGGTTCGTCCGCGACACATTCCACTCCAGCCTGCGGTTGGCCGAATTGTCGCTCGCCGCGCTCGGTATCGCCGACGACGCCGCGGCGCGCGCGGTGGCCTTGTTCCGGGATCATGATGAGAACCAGTTGCTGGCGGCGCACGCGATCTACCGCGACGAACAGCAGTTGATCCAAACCACGCAACAGGCGGCGGACGAGTTGGCGAGCCTGTTCGACGCGGACCGCCCCTAACGCGCACGTCATGGGACGGTCCGGCACGAACGGGTTAAAGGGACGCCATCCCGAACTGCGGGAACAGGTCCGCCGCGCCAGCCAGGGCACTCATCGCGACATTCATCACAGCGGGATAGTCGGGATACCAATTTCCCGCCGCCGTCGGGGGGGAGCCCCAGAACATGACGAATCCCCACTGTCCGTTCAGTTGCAGCACGTTGTTGGACGTCGGCAAGGACCCGCCCTTTTGTCCGTAGAATGTGCCGCCCGCCTGGGTCGCCAAAGCGTCGAACCCGTAGCCGGCGCGCCCGAACCCGGCCGCGGTCAGCCCGGCGCCGGCGGTTAACATCGCCGTCAAGGTCTTGCGGGTCATCATCGGCGTGTCTTTCGGATCGATCATCGCCGCCACCAGCCGCGCAAGATCGGTGGCCGCACCACTCAGGCCGCCGCCGCCCTCCATGAGTCCGACCTGCTCGGTGCCGTATTCCACGGGCACCAGCCGCTGATCCGGCGTCACCTGACTGTTGCCGAGGGACAATGTCGGGCTTTGATACCGTGCCTCATCGGGCAACTGTGCCGACACCAGGCTGGCCGCCCGGCGGATACGGGTGATACCCAGGGGCACGAACAACGATGCGTGGAACGCGTCGATCGGCAGAGCCACCCCGTGCTTTTTCGCGACCGCCTGGGCCAGCATGTAGTGGCCGCAATTGTTGTAGGCCTGCGTCGATCCGGGCGCGGTCTGCAGCGGCAGGCTGGCGACGTAGGCATCGGTCATCGCCTCGGTCACCGGCAGGACGACCGGATGTCCGGCGGCGGCAAACGCCTGTTGTACCCCGAGAGCGTTACGGAACGCATCCGGGTTCAGGCCGCTTTTATGCTCCAGCAGGTGCTGAATGGTGATCTGTCCGAATTGCGGGTCCACCGGCGCACCGCCGGCGGGGGTCTTGAGCTGCAGAATATCCTGTAGCCGATCCCCGAGTTTCAAAGCGCCGGATTGGATCAGTTGGTACACCGCGAGGGCGGTGACCGTTTTCGATACGCTCGCCATCCGGAAGCGGGTGGTCGGCTGCGCCAGCGGCCAATCCGGTTCGGCATTGGTATAGCCGCGCGCATAGACCAGTCGCGTGCCGTTCACGATCGCCAGCGACGCGTGCTTGACCGGGGAATCCTGCATCGCCTTCTGGACGATCCCGTCGATGGCGGCGTTGGCGACCGGTCCGGTGGCGTGGAACTGCCGTGGCACCGTGGCCACCGACTGCACGAACAGCGCAGCGAAGCGGGCGGCTTGCGCGTTCGGTCCGGCCGCCTGCACGCAGACCGGGAAGTAGTTCTGTTTGGTCCATTTATCGAATTCGGTTTGGTAGTCGGCGGGCGTCATGTTGTGACGCGCGACCCAGGGGCCGATTTCGCGGTCGGTGAAGACCGAGAGGTATTGGCTGTCGCCGTTCAGCGTCACGAAGGATGGCCGGCACCAGGCGGAGGTTTCCGCATCGAACCGTGCCTGGTAGCCCGCGGCGCTATCGGCGATTCCGTCGTTGTTCCACAGCGACGTGTCGGTATCGGGCATCCATATGGCGGCGAAGCGTTGATTGGCGGCGTTGCCGTACGATGCCGCCCATCGCAGGATCAGGCCCTGCTTGCGCGCGGATGCGTCCATGCCCTGGATCGTGTCGGTGCTGGCGGGATCGCCGGATGTCAGGCCGAAGCGCGTCAGCGGAATGGGGTTCATCGGCTCGAACACGACGGCGAAACGGGGATCCGACGCCGATCCGGTCGCGGCGACGATAGCAGGGCCGTAGCCGAGCTTCGCCTGCGCGTCGAATGTTTGCTGAAACTGGGCGGCGGTTAAATCCGGCCAGTCGCGCTGCGCCACGACGACCGGGCGCTTGATCATGACGGCGGCGTAGACCGGCGATCCGGCGTCGCCGTAGATGCTCAGCGATACGAAACGGTATCCGTTCTTCGCCGCCGCGTCGCGGGCGGACACGTGGTCGGCCAGGGTTCTGCCGTGCCAGGCGATAAAGTCGGCCATTGGATCGATCCTCCATCGTGAGTGCGGCCGGAGGCGGTTTCCTCCAGGCAATGGATGGACTGTGGGCCCGGCCGGCTGGCCAGGATGTGACCTACGCCACACTGTAACGGAGACGTGATGACATCCCACGGTAAAGCTCAAGGCGATTGACACCGCCCCCGCCGCCCCGCACCGTCCCGTAAAACGGGAGGACAATATGGCGGGCATTCAACCGGCGGCCGCGAGCGGCCATATCGCGGCACGCATCGACCGTTTGCCGCTGACACGCGTGCAATGGTCGCTGGCGATCCTGGTCGAAATCACCTGGGGTTTTATCATTGTCGATACCGACGGCATCGGCGCGCGGCTTTACCCCTTTGTCTGGCGGCCGGCGGGGATCATGACCGTGGGGCAATATGCGGTGATTCAGGCGTTGCAGGTTGGCCTCGGCGTGCTGTGCGGCGTCTATCTGATGGGCTGGATCGCCGACCGGTACGGGCGGCGGCCGGCCATTCTGACCGCGACCGCCTTGGGCGGCGTTTTCCTCTGGCCGTTCGCTTATGTCTCCAACTTCTGGGGGTTGGTGGTCCTGTCGGTCCTCAGCACGCTGGGCGTCGGCGGGATTGTTGCCACGCACGCGGTTTATCTGACCGAACTGATTGGCCCCAAGGTGCGCAGCCGGGTGCTGCTGGCGTCCCAGGGCAGCACTGCTCTGGTGGGGATCGGCGTCAGCCAGCTCGCGTTCTGGCTGATCCCAGCGCATTGGAAGGAATATGTCTGGATCGGCGCGGCGTTCGAGGTTCTGCTGCTGCTGCCGTTGCTCTGGTGGCTGCTGCCGGAATCGCCGCGCTGGCTGGAGGCGATGGGGCGGGAGGAAGAGGCCGAAACGGTCATGACCGCCTACGAAGCCAAGATCGAACGCGTCACCGGCGTGAAGCTGGAACCGCCGGAAGAGGGTTATCACCCCGTCACAGTCGCCGAGGGCGGTTCCTGGCGGGAAATCTTCACCAACCCGCTCTACCGCGGCCGCACACTGCTGATCCTGGCTTGCTGGGTCTGCTGCTATCCCGGTCTGATCTACGGCGTCGGCGCCTTCGCGCCGGTCTACATGGTCGATCACGGCGTCACGTCGCACTTCGTCTTCGGCGCCCTGACCGCCGGCTACGTCCTGTCCTTCATCGCCTTCCAATTCAACGCATGGCTGGGCGAACGGGTGGAGCGGCGGGATACGTTGATGCTGCTGGGCATCGTGTTCTCGGTGTGCTGGACGGCGATCTATTTCGTCCCGACACCCGAGGTCATGGCGGTGGGCTTCGCCATTGGCCGCGTCTGCACCAGCCTGTTTCTGTTCAATCTCTACAACTACACGGCGGTATCGTTCCCAACCCGCATCCGGTCGGTGGCGTTCGCCTGGACCGACGGGTTGGGGCACCTCGGTGCCTGGGCGGGGGTGACGCTGACCGGGCAACTCTATCCGCTCGGCACCAACCATCTGGCCTGGGTGTTCTGGATCGTCGTGCCGGGCGCGCTGCTACCCGCGTTCCTGATCCGTACCTTCGGGATCAAGCAGGCGCGGGCGGTGCTGGAGCACGTGTCGAAGTAGCGGCTAGGCGGCAGTTGCTTTAAAACCCGTCATCCTCGGGCTTGACCCGAGGACCGCCAACGGCACGATATCGCGATTTCGTGCCGCCGCGGATGGTCGGATCAAGTCCGACCATGACGTGATGAGGTTATGGGCCATCAGCCGCCAGTCCCGCCTACCGTCAAACCGGACAGCTTGATCGTCGGCTGGCCGACGCCCACCGGCACGCCCTGGCCGGCTTTGCCGCAGGTGCCGATACCGGGGTCGAGTTCCATATCGTCGCCGATCATCATCACCTTGGTCAGCGCGTCCGGCCCGTTGCCAATCAGCGTCGCGCCTTTGACGGGGTAGGTGACCTTGCCGTCCTCGATCATGTAGGCCTCGCTGGCCGAGAACACGAATTTCCCGGAGGTAATATCCACCTGCCCGCCGCCGAAATTCACCGCATACAGGCCGCGTTTAACCGACTGGATCATTTCGTCTTTGGTATTCTTGCCGCCGAGCATGACGGTGTTGGTCATGCGGGGCATGGGGGCGTGGGCGTAGGATTCGCGGCGGCCGTTGCCGGTGGCTTTCATGCCCATGAGGCGGGCGTTCAGCCGGTCGTGCAGGTAGCCGGTCAGGATGCCGTCCTCGATCAGGACGGTGCGGCTGGTGGGCGTGCCCTCATCGTCGACGGTCAGGCTGCCGCGCCGGTCGGGGATCGTGCCGTCGTCGACCACGGTGACACCGCGGCTGCCCACGAGCTGGCCCATCAGCCCGGCGAAGGCCGAGGTTTTCTTGCGGTTGAAGTCGCCTTCCAGGCCGTGGCCGATGGCCTCATGCAGCAAAATACCCGGCCAGCCGGAGCCGAGGACGACTTCCATCTCCCCGGCCGGGGCGGGTTTGCTGTCCAGGTTGACCAGGGCTTGGCGGAGGGCTTCGTCGACGCCGCCCTGCCAAAGGGCCTTCTCGGTCAAGGCGGCGTAGGAAAACCGCCCTCCCGTGCCGAAGCTGCCGGTTTCGCGGCGGCCGTCGCGTTCGGCGACGACGGAAATGCTGAGGCGGACCAGCGGGCGCAGGTCGGCGATGCGGTTGCCGTCGGCGCGCATGATCTGCACCGCCTGCCATTCCCCGGCGATGGAGGCCATGACCTGCACGACCCGGCTGTCCTTGGCGCGCGCGTAGGCGTCGATTTCCGACAGAAGCCCGGTGCGGGCGGAAAAATCCATCTGCAACAGTGGGTTGGCGTCGGAATAGAGCCGGCTGTTGGTGGCGCGCGGCGGTTCGGCGATGGTGCCCTCCCGCCCTTTGGCGACGGCAGCCACGCTGCTGGCGGCGCGGCGAAGCGCGGCTTCGGAGATTTCGCCGGCATGGGCGTAGCCGGTGGCCTCCCCGGCGACGGCGCGCAGGCCGAAGCCGTAGGTGGTGTCGAACCCGGCGCTGCGAATGTTGCCGTCGTCGAGGCCGATGGACTCGCTTTCCCGGTATTCCAGGAAGAGCTCGCCGTCGTCGCTGCCGGTCAAGGCCTCGGCCACCAGCCGTTGGGCGGTGTCCTGGTTGAGCGCGGCATCGGGCCGGTCGAAGAACAGCGCGTCGGTGGCGGCGAGTGCGGTCATGGCTGGGTCCTTCCCGGCGGGGGCGTCGGGTTCAAGATGGGGTGTTTGGGGGTGTTTGGCCAGTGCCGCTTAACGCATGCAGCACGACCAGTTGCGCGGTGAGCAGCAGTGCGGCCCCGGCCTGGTGCATGGCGGCGAGTCCGACGGGCACGACGGACAGCAGCGTGGCGATGCCAAGGGCGTATTGGGCGAGGACGGCGATGCCGAGGGCGAGCAGGCGGGGGCGCAGGGTTTCGTCCCGCCAGCCGAGAGCCAGGGTCGCGGTCGCGGTCAGCAACGTCATCGTCGCCAGCAGCCGGTGATCGAACTGCACCGCGGCGATATTTTCCGTCAGATTGCGGACGAACGGGTGCAGATCGGCATAGCCGGCGGGGATCAGGGCGCCGTCCATCAGCGGAAAGGTGTTGTAGGTCAGCCCGGCGTGGAGGCCGGCGACGAAACCGCCCGCGACGATGGTTAGCGCGACGAGGGCGGTGCCCAGTTGCACCAGCCGGCGAAAATTCCCCGTCATGGTCGGGCTTGACCCGACCATCTTTATCCCATGGGCCTGAGATGGTCGGGTCAGGCCCGACCATGACGGCAATGAGGCTGGCACGGCCAGGACCGACAGCCCCGTCCACACGATCGCCGCGTACAACACCAACGCCAACCCAAGATGCACCACCAGCCGATACGGCGACACGGCGGTGCTGTCCGGAAAGAACCCGGACGCCACCATGAACCACCCAACCGCGCCCTGCAGCCCGCCCAACACGAAGAAAACCGCCAGCCGTTTCAGCAACCCGCGCGTCACCCGCCCGGTCGCCCAGAACCAGAGCAGCGGGACCAAAAACACGATCCCGATCAAACGGCCCCATAACCGGTGGCTCCATTCCAGCCAGAAGATGCTCTTGAAGCCCTCCAGGCCGAACCCGTGGTTCACCAGCTCGTATTGCGGGATCTTTTGGTACAGGGAGAACAGCCGCTGCCATTCCGCCTCGGACAGCGGGGGCAGCGTGCCCATCAGCGGCGCCCATTCCATGATCGACAGGCCGGAGCCGGTCAGGCGCGTCACGCCGCCCAACACGATCATGACCAGGATCATCCCGGCGACGGTGAACAGCCAATAGGCGACGGGGCGTTGCATGCAGCCTATATAAGGAACACGCGCGCCTCCGGCATAGGTGCGGCAGGCATGCGATTTTCTGTTTTCGCGTCCCTTGACTCCCGGTGACCGCGCGCCTAGATCGCTGGCACTCCCCAGGGGGGAGTGCTAACAACCGGCTTGGCGCTCATTCGGAGGCCTCGTTCGGTTATGGCAGGCCCATCATTAACCATGGCTGAGAAGCACTCAGGAGCGATCCTATGAATTTCCGTCCCCTGCACGACCGCGTCGTGGTCAAGCGGCTGACCGCCGAAGAGAAGACCGCGGGCGGCATCATCATCCCCGACACGGCTCAGGAAAAGCCGATGGAAGGCGAAATCATCGCCGCCGGTCCCGGCGCGCGTAACGAAAACGGTCAGCTCGTGGCGCTCGACGTCAAGGCTGGCGACCGCGTGCTGTTCGGCAAGTGGTCCGGCACCGAAGTGAAGATCGGTGGTGAGGATCTCCTGATCATGAAGGAGTCCGACATCATGGGCATCATCGAGTCCGGCAAGAAGAAGTAAGCCAGTCCGGCTTCTTCCGACCCTTTCCCTACAAGACCGACCAACGAAGGAATCAATATCATGGCTGCCAAGGACGTAAAGTTCGGCGGTGAAGCGCGCGCCCGCATGCTGCGTGGCGTCGACATCCTGGCCGACGCGGTGAAAGTGACCCTGGGCCCGAAAGGCCGTAACGTCGTGCTCGACAAGAGCTTCGGCGCGCCGCGGATCACCAAGGACGGCGTGACCGTCGCGAAGGAAATCGAACTGGCCGACAAGTTCGAGAACATGGGCGCCCAGATGGTGCGCGAAGTGGCCTCGAAGACCAACGACATCGCGGGCGACGGCACCACCACCGCCACCGTGCTGGCGCAGGCGATCGTGCGCGAAGGCGCCAAGTCGGTTGCCGCCGGCATGAACCCGATGGACCTGAAGCGCGGCATCGACAAGGCGGTTGCCGCCGTCGTGGACGAGCTGAAGAAGCGCTCCAAGAAGATCACCACCCCCGCCGAAACGGCGCAGGTCGGCACGATTTCCGCCAATGGCGAATCCGAGATCGGCAAGATGATCTCCGAAGCCATGCAGAAGGTCGGCAATGAAGGCGTGATCACGGTCGAGGAAGCCAAGGGCATCCAAACCGAGCTCGACGTCGTCGAAGGCATGCAGTTCGACCGTGGCTATGTCTCCCCGTATTTCATCACGAACGCGGAGAAGATGGTCGCCGATATGGATCAGCCCTACATCCTGATCCACGAGAAGAAGCTGTCCGGTCTGCAGCCGATGCTGCCGCTGCTGGAAAGCATCGTGCAGTCCGGCCGTCCGCTGGTGATCATCGCCGAAGACGTCGAGGGCGAAGCCCTGGCGACCCTGGTCGTGAACAAGCTGCGCGGCGGTCTGAAGATCGCGGCCGTGAAGGCGCCTGGCTTCGGCGATCGCCGTAAAGCCATGCTGGAAGACATCGCGATCCTGACCGGTGGCACCGTGATCAGCGAAGACCTTGGCATCAAGCTCGAGAACGTGAAGCTCGCGGACCTCGGCAAGGCCAAGAAGATCCTGATCGAGAAAGAAAACACCACGATCGTCGAAGGCGCTGGCAAGAAGGCCGACATCCAGGGCCGTTGCGGTCAGATCCGGGCGCAGATCGAGGAAACCACCTCCGACTACGACCGCGAGAAGCTGCAAGAGCGTCTGGCGAAGCTGGCCGGCGGCGTGGCCGTCATCCGCGTCGGTGGCAGCACCGAAGTGGAAGTGAAGGAGCGCAAGGACCGCGTCGACGACGCGCTGCATGCGACCCGCGCGGCGGTTGAGGAAGGCATCGTGCCCGGCGGCGGCGTCGCTCTGGCCCGTGCGTCCTTGATCCTGGCGAAGCTGAAAGGCTCCAACGACGACGAGCGCGTCGGCATCGACATCGTCCGCAAGGCGATCCAGGCGCCGCTGCGGCAGATCGCCGAGAACGCCGGCGAAGACGGCGCGGTGATCGCCGGCAAGACGCTGGAGAACGGCGAATACAACTACGGCTACGACGCCCAGTCCGGCGAGTTCAAGGACATGGTGAAGTCCGGCATCATCGACCCGACGAAGGTTGTGCGCACTGCTCTGCAGGATGCGGCCTCTATCGCCGGTCTGCTGGTGACGACCGAAGCCATGGTCGCCGAGAAGCCGGAGAAGAAGGCCCCCGCGATGCCGGGCGGCGGCGGCATGGGCGGCATGGACGGGATGGATTTCTGATTTTCCATCCACGCTGTTGTTATGCGAAGGAGGGGCGGGCCGTTGGGTCCGCCCCTTTTTCGTTTGGAGGACGTTTTGTCGATCGGCAGAATTTTCCTGAAGAGCCATCGATGGCGTCTGAAAGCATTCGTTGTATATTGACGGATAGACCTTATCGTCTCCACCGATAGGGCCAGGGGCCGAACCAGATGCGGGCTCTTCGCTCTGGAAATCTGAGAACGAGAAAATTGCGGAACCACGACCATTGATCGGATGAATAGGCGCCTGAAAAAATCGGGAAGGTTTTGTGGTTGGCGAATCGCATCATAAATACGCCTTCGCCCAGTTCCCAAGAATTCAGATCCTCCCAGTATAGAGTATGGCCGACACGAAATCGAAAGCCGATGAAAATGGTTCTATCCGTCACTTCAAGTCGGTTCGGCACGAAAGCGAACCAGACGAAAATTGGCATAAGGATTGTGGGTATCGATAGGGTCGCTGCATAGTTCGAAGACCACCAGTTTCCCTCCCCGTATCCTTGAAAGAGATAGGCACCGAACGTAACCGCGAGACACCCCGCTACCACCACTCCCGACGCTCGCCAAAAATTCGGGATCAGCTTCACCGATGTCTTCCCTTCGTCCGATCGGTCGCCACCGTCGTTAAGATGGAGCGTCCCGCTTTCGCAAAAGATGACTGTCCGAGCGACGTTCTGGAAATCGAACGGCGGATGCCTCGGTCGATGGGACGGGCCGTCAAAGCTCCCCCTCGTGCCTGCGCAACACCGCGACGAACCGACGCAATCCCTGCCGCTCCATCGCCTCCAAGAATTCCGAAGGGGACGGCGTGGTCCGCCGCAGATTCAAACGGGCGCGCCGGACGGATGCGATCACTGCTTCCCCTGCATCGCCGAACAACCCCATCAACAACGCGTCGGGCGTCTCCGCTCGGAGCCCGGCACCGCCCAGGACCGCATCGGGAAAATGCCGGAGGTTCCAAGTGACGATCCGCGATGCGCCAGCCCGCATGGCGGCGGCGACAACGTGCCGGTCACCCGGATCTGGCAACGTCGGAACCTCGGCCGGCCACGCGTCCTCCATATGGGCGTCGGGAATAACCCGGTTCATCAGGTCGCGCACCTTGAGCAGTCCGGCCGCCGAAACCGACGGCGCTGCCGCCGCGACATTGCGGATCCATTCGTCGTGGATGGCATTTGTCCAGCGGGCCCTTACCAAGCCGTCCGCCGCGCACTGAACCAACAGATTGCGCGTATGGAAGGGGTAGAGCACGCACGCGTCGTAAACAACGACGGGCGGCTCAAAGCCCATGATCGCGGATCAGTATCTCGGTCTCCTCCGCCAGCTCATCCAATGCTGCTTGTGCGGACTCGACATCGCGCTTCAGTGCCGCGACATCCCTCAGACGAACGCGCGGCTCGCCACCGTCATCATGGAACGGCAGATCGCCTGTGTGCATCCGGTGGCGCACCAGAGACACCGGCAAACCGACCGCCGCGCCGACGTCTTCAGCGCTCATGTCCAAATCCTGGGACAGGATCGCGATCCGTTCCCCGCCCCGGAGACGCGTCAGCAGCGACGTGATGAGAGCGGCAACATGAGGGGGGAGATCGAGTGCGCGGTCAGCCGAACCAGCACTTCGGTCCAGGATCCGGACTACGTCATGGATCGGCGGCAAAGCGCGCATCTGACGTTGCTCATTGTCCGGCAGGTCGATGAATTCGATGGTTTGGCTCACCGCAGGCGAACTCCTTCGTCATGTTTATACCTGCTGCGTGGCCTGCGAGCCAAGTCCAGATACAAGCAGTGCCTGGCGGGGGCATGGACGGGATGGATTTCTGATTTTCCATCCACGCTGTTGTTACGCGAAGGAGGGGCGGGCCGCAGGGTCCGCCCCTTTTCGTGGGCGATGCCCGTTCGGTCCCGGATACAACGGCCACAAAAAGCTAGGGCGCCTCAAGGGCGCCCTACGATAGTCCAACGCGGCGACCGAGCACGGAAATCTATTCGTCTGTCTTCTCAACCTTCGCCAAATCCCGCGCCACCACCGGATTATGCATCAACTTGTTGATTTCCATCGCATAATCCAGCGTCGTGTCCGGCTGGAACGACAGATCCGGCACAATCCGCAGCTTCATCGCCTTCGCCATCTGCCCGCGCAAATAGGGCGTCGCCCGTTTCAGTGCCGGGATCAGCTCCGCGACATCAGACCGCCCCAGACGCGCGATAAACGCCGTCGCGCGCTTCAGGTCGGGCCCGATGCGCACTTCCGTGACGGTGATGTCGGCCTCCGCCAACATGGGGTCGCGGAATTCCTGGCGGGTGAACACCCCGGAGAGCACGTGGCGGATTTCCTCCGCCACGCGCAATTGCCGTTGGCTGGGTCCGGCGACTGGCTTCTTCAACCCGGGATCATCTCCACTTCGAAGCACTCGACCACGTCGCCTTCCTGTAGATCGTGGAAATTGGCGAACGACAGGCCGCACTCGTAGCCGCGCGCCACTTCGCGGACATCGTCCTTGAAGCGCTTGAGCTGCGTGAGTTCCCCGGTATGGATGACCACGTTGTCGCGCAGCAGACGCACGCCGGTGCCGCGTTTCACCAAGCCTTCGGTGATCATGCAGCCCGCGACCTTGCCGGTTTTGGTGATGTCGAACACCTTGCGGATTTCCGCGTAGCCCAGGAATTTTTCCCGAGCCTTCGGTGCGACCTTGCCGCGGACCATCTTCTCGATGTCGTCGGCGACGTCGTAGATGATCGAGAAGTAGCGGATGTCGACGCTGTCCCGTTGTGCCATTTCGCGGGCTTGTGCCGTGGCGCGCACGTTGAACGCCACGATCACCGCGCCGGACGCCTTGGCGAGCTGCACGTCGCTTTCGGTGATCTGACCGACACCGGCCAGCAGCACCCGCACCCGTACTTCCTCGTGCGCGAGCTTGAGTACCGTGGCCTGAATGGCCTCGGAACTGCCCTGCACGTCGGCCTTGATAAGGACCGCGACTTCCTTCTGCTCGCCGGCTTGAATGCGGGCCAGCATTTGGTCCAGGGTGCCGCGCGCCAGCGTGTTCGCGCCGGCGACCTTATCGCGCTGACGCCGCTGCCGGAATTCCGTGATTTCCCGCGCACGCCCTTCGTTTTCGACGACCACGAACGGTTCGCCCGCACTGGGCACACCGCTCAGGCCGAGGATTTCCACCGGGCTGGACGGCCCGGCTTCCTTCAGGTTGCGGCCCTTGTCGTCGAGCATCGCGCGCACCCGGCCCCATTCGGCGCCGGCCACCACGATTTCGCCCTGGTTGAGCGTGCCCTTCTGGACGAGGATCGTCGCCACCGGGCCACGACCGCGATCCAGCCGGCTTTCGATCACCGAACCCTCGGCCGTGCGATCCGGATTGGCCTTGAGGTCCAGGATTTCCGCCTGGAGCATGATGGCTTCTTCCAGCGCTTCGAGGCCGGTTTTTTTCAACGCGGAGACTTCGACATCCTGCGTTTCGCCGCCCATTTCCTCCACCACGACGTCGTATTGCAGCAGTTCCTGCCGCACGCGCGCCGGGTTGGCGTCGGGCTTGTCCATCTTGTTGATGGCGACGATCAGCGGCGCGTTGGCCGCCTGGGCATGGCGAATGGCTTCGATCGTCTGCGGCATCACGCCATCGTCGGACGCGACCACCAGCACCACGATGTCGGTAACCGAGGCGCCGCGCGACCGCATGGCGGTGAACGCTTCATGGCCTGGCGTATCGATGAAGGTGATACGGTTGCCGGCTTTGGTTTCGACCTGATAGGCGCCGATATGCTGGGTGATACCCCCAGCCTCGCCGCCTGCCACGTCGGTGGCGCGCAGAGCATCGAGCAGCGACGTCTTGCCGTGATCGACATGCCCCATGATGGTGACGACCGGCGGGCGGGTCAGCAGTTCGGAATCGCTGTCGACCGCGCCTTCCAGCCCGGTTTCCACGTCCGATTCCGACACGCGGCGTGCTCGGTGACCGAATTCCTGCACCACCAGTTCGGCGGTGTCGGCATCCAGCGACTGGGTGATGGTCGCCATCACGCCCATGCGCATCAACGCCTTGATCACGTCCGGGGCGCGTGTCGCCATACGGGCCGCGAGTTCCTGCACCGTGATCGCGTCGGGCAGGATGACGTCGCGAACGACCTTCACCTGATCGGCGCGCAGACGTTCCAGTTCGGCCTGACGGCGTTCGCGTTCGCGCTGACGGCGGACGGATGCGAGTGAGCGGACGCGGTCGTCCTCACCCTCGATCGCGGCCTGCACGTCGATGCGACCGGCGCGGCGGCGGTCGTTGGTACCGCCCTTCGGCGCGGCGACCGGGGGACGGCGCACAGGGGCACCGCCGGGACCGGCGCGGCGCACGGGGCGGGCTTCGTCTTCTTCGTCTGCACGCACGCCGGGGCGCAGACGTAGGGTTTCTGCCGCGGCAGTCGCCGCGGTCCCCGGTGTCGCCGGTTGCGCGGGGCCACGCCCGGCAGGCGCGGCGGCGGGCTTGGCATCGGGGACCGACGGCGTAGTCGGCGTTTCGGCGGGCGCACGGGCGACCACGGGTTGCGTGGCCGGTTGCGGCGCTTCGTCGTCGTCCTTCAGCGCGGGATTCGCGGCGGCGGCAGCGGCGGCGGCAGCGGCAGCGCGCGCGTCGGCGATGCGCTTGGCTTCCGCCTCGATCTTGGCGCGCTCTTCCTCTTCCTTCCGGAGGCGGGCTTCTTCTTCCGCGGCCTTGCGGGCCTCTTCCTCGCGCCGGCGGTTTTCTTCCGCCTGCGACAGGATGGAAATCTTCTCCTGCTCGCGCCGTTCGGCCTCCCGGCGCGCGGCTTCGCGTGCCTGTTCGGCAACGGCCTTCTGGCGGGCCGCGAGTTCCGCTTCGGTCAGCGCGCGGCCGGCCCCAGGCGCTGGCCGCGCGGAGGGCAAGGCTGGCCGCGGCGCGGGCGGTGCGCCCATCGGCCGAGGCGGCGGCGCACCGGCGGCGGCGGCCGGATTCGGCAGCGGCGCGCGCTTCTTACGCACCTCGACCTGTACGACTTTCGAACGTCCGTGGCTGAAGCTTTGCCGCACGGAGCCCGCGTCGACGGTGCGGCCCAATCCCAGCTGTCCCGAGGGACGCAGAGAGAGCCTGCCTTTTCCGCCTTCCTGATCGTTGCCTTCGCTCATGTTATCCGTTGGCACCCACTTCTGCGTTCAGTCCGGCGGTTGTCCGCCCCGCGACCGCGATCGTTTTCAGTCTCAGTCCGGCAAGCCTGCCCGCTTCGATAGCGAGAGACTCACCTAGTTTTCCCGGTGCGATCGCGACATGCACCACGAAATCCCTGCCAAACAGCCGGCCCATGGCCGCGCCGGGCAGAGGGTCTACAATCGTCACCGCCGACGATACACCGGATAAAAACCGGGCTCGTTCCGCCGCGCTGCCGTCCGAGGCCTGCAACACCACACGGGCCCGATCCGCACGCAACCATTCGCGTGCTTTCTCGAACCCCGCCATGGCCTGACCCGCTCGGCGGGCCAAACCCAAAAGCTCCGTAATCCGCCGGACCAGCGCTTCCTCAAGCAGGGAAGAAAGGTTCGGGGGCACGGTGACCGATCCACGCGCGGCCCTGGCAAACGCACGCACGAGTTGGCGATGACTATCCGCCTCGGCGCGGCCGGGTTCTAACACATCCCCGCGAGCGCTCAACCATATTCCCCTGCCGGGCAGCCTTGCGGCGAGGTCGGGGACAATAGCCCGATCCGGGCCGACAACAAAGCGAATCATCAGCTCCTTGGGCAGTACTTCGCGGGTCAGGACGCAGCGCCGATGCGGCCCCGTTTCCGGTTCCTCATCCAGCGCGTCGGGTTCCGGCAGATCGAGCTCAGTCGTGGCCCGTCTCCTCGGCCGCTTCTTCTTCCCCAACCGCTTCTTCGGCAGCCTCTTCTTCGCCGAACCAATGGGCACGCGCGGCCATGATCACCGCGTTGGCGGTGTCTTCGTCCATCGCCTCGGCCCCCACGATTTCCTGCAATTCGTCGGACGCCAGATCGGCCAGATCGTCCAGGGTTTTCACGCCCTTTTCGCCCAAGGCCACCAGCATCTGCGGTGTGAAAATCTCGAACGAGGCGACATCGTCGGTCACACCCAATTCGACGCGCCTGTCGTGCAATTCGTTGTCGCGCTGCGTCAGGAACGCCTCGGCGCGGCGGATCAGCTCTTCGGCGACCGAGTCGTCGAATCCTTCGATGGCCGCGACTTCCTCGATCGGCGTGTAGGCCAGTTCCTCGACCGTATTGAAGCCTTCGGTCACCAGCAGCGCGGCGATCACGTCGTCCACATCCAGCGCTTCGACGAACAGGCCGGACCGGCGGCGGAATTCTTCCTGGCGGCGTTCGGATTCTTCGGCTTCCGTCAGAATATCGATGTCCCAGCGGGTCAGCTGCGAGGCAAGCCGCACGTTCTGGCCGCGCCGCCCAATGGCGAGCGACAGCTGTTCGTCGGGCACGACGACTTCGACGCGCCCGGCTTCTTCGTCGAGCACGACCTTGGTCACTTCGGCCGGCGCCAAAGCGTTCACCACGAAGGTCGCGGCCTGCGGCGACCAGGGGATGATGTCGATTTTTTCGCCCTGCAGCTCCTGCACCACCGCCTGCACACGCGAGCCGCGCATACCGACGCACGCACCGACCGGGTCGATGGAGCTGTCGCGGCTGATCACCGCCATCTTGGCGCGCGAGCCGGGATCGCGGGACACGGCCTTGATCTCGATGATTCCGTCGTAGATTTCCGGCACTTCCTGCGCGAACAGTTTTGCCAGGAAGCCGGGATGCGTGCGGGACAGGAAGATCTGCGGGCCGCGCGGTTCTTCGCGGACATCGTGGATGAAGGCGCGAACGCGGTCGCCATTACGGAAGCTTTCGCGGGGGATCAGCTCGTCGCGGCGCAGCAGGGCCTCGGCCTTGCCGATTTCCACCATCAGGTTGCCGTATTCGGTGCGCTTGACGGTGCCATTGACGATTTCGCCGACGCGGTCCTTGAATTCGTCGTACTGCTTCTTGCGTTCGTATTCGCGAACGCGCTGCACGATCACCTGCTTGGCGGTCTGCGCGGCGATGCGGCCGAAATCGATCGGCGGCAGCGGATCGACGACGAACTCGCCCACGGATTTATCCGGGAACAGTTTGCGCGCGTCGGCGCTGCCCATCTGGGTTTCTTCGTTTTCGACGGTATCGACGATTTCCGTCCAGCGCGACAGGCGCACATCGCCGGTCTTGCGGTCGATGGTCGCGCGGATGTCTTTCTCGTGGCCGTACTTCGCCTTGCCGGCCTTTTGAATGGCCTGCTCCATGGCTTCGAGCACTTCCTCGCGTTCGATGTTCTTCTCCCGCGCGACGGCGTCGGCGACCAGAAGCAGTTCGGGGCGTGCGATGGCGGTATCCATGGTCGGCCTCTTGCGTTCGTACTTAGTTGGGCAGCGGTGATTGGGCGGTGGCGTCGATCAGAGCGTCGGTCAGAACCAACTTGGCGCGTCTGATATCGGCCAACGGGAGACTGACTTCCTTCCCGTCGTCCAGGCGCAGCCGCGCGGCAGCGTCGTCGGCGCCGAGGACGATGCCGGAAAAGCGTTTGCGTCCGTCGACCGGGAACACGGTTTCGGCCCGAGCGAGATGGCCGGCGTAGCGAACCCAGTCCTTGGCCCGTGTCAGCGGCCGGTCGATGCCGGGGGAGCTGACCTCCAGCGTCCAGGGGCCGGGCATCGGGTCGTCGACCTGTAGCATGGTGCTGACCTGGTAGCTGACGGTTTCGCAGTCTTCGACCGCGATCGGCGCGCCGTCGGCACGATCGATCATGATCTGCACCGTCGGATTTTGCCGCCCGAGCACCGCGACGCGCACGACTTCGTAGCCCATGAATTCGAGCGTGGGCGCGAAGATGGCGGACAGGCGAGCTTCCAGGCTCGTGTGGTTGGGTTCGGTGTCGGACAACGGTTTGGGGTCCAAAAACAAAAAAAGGCGGCCGGCGAAGGCCACCCCCCTTTAGCCAGCGGAGAATGAGGTAGGGGAGTTAGATAGCCCCACGCTTCCCGGATTGCAAGGTGGGGATGGCGCATACAGTGGGGCGCAGGGGAGCGGGTAAAAATAGTCGTTCCGCGTTAACGATTTATCAACCTTTACCTTGTACGCATTTACGGCCGGCGGAATAGTCCGACCGGCCGTTCGCAAGGAGTTCGCGATGCTACAACATCTCGTCTTCCTGCTCGTTCTGATAGCGATTTTGCGCCTTCGGGTCAATATCGATATCGGTCCCGAGTAGGGGAGGGCCGGTCCGCTTGGCTACGCGGGCCGGCCTACCCCTTGCGAGGGCTCCTTACGGCCCACACGCGGTCGGGGGCGCGGGATCCATAACGAACAGCAGTAGACACTCCGCATACCTCTGCGCGAACGCGGCGGTGTTGCCGCCGCCATGGCCGGTGATCTCGGTAGGACGATCGATCATGAGCAATGCGGCGACACGCGATGGAAGGCCGTCCCGGTACATGCCGACCCGGCGATCCATGTCCTTGACGTAGACGTCTCCGGTGAAGTGCACGATTGCGACCCGGGTGGCCGGGGAACGAACCGACTGAATCACCCGGTACATGTCGCCGGAACTCTCCGTGCCGCCACTGAAATAGGCCGGTGAAACGGCGATCACGGCATCCGCGAGGTTCGGGGTCTCCAGCATCTGCAAGCTGGTCCAGGCGCCGCGCGATTGCCCGCCGGCGACGATCTTCTTCCAGCCGCGCTGGCGCAACTCGGCCAAGCCCTTGCGCAGCCAATCGGCGGCGTCGTCGCGATAGTCGTGAAACGGGTCGCGGTCGAACCGCACCACATCGAACCCGGCATTATTGAACGCGCGCACATACGCTTGCGGCTGCTGGCCGCGCGAGTCCACGCCGTTGAACTGGCCATGGCCCCAGATATACAGACCGGCCGCTGCCTGAGGACCGCGCCAGATGAAGCGCGGATCGGGCACGAACGCGTAATCGCTGGTTTGGATCAGCGGGCCGGGGGGCGCCGGGGGTTCCGGGGCTTCCCGGCCGGGCCAAACGATGCGCAGATTTTCCGCGTAGATCGCGCAGCCAGTGCCGCCCTTTTCGGTGCAGGAGGCGACCGCCTTGGCGCGCGCATCGTCCAAGGTGCCGGCGCCGCCGAACCATCCGGTCTTACCGTTGGCGGACAGCGCGAAAGCGCGCGGAAAGTTCATCAGCAGGAAGCGGGCGTACTGCGCACGGCCGCCGGCATCGGTGTTCGGAATGGCGGCCGCATTCAGGATCGCCGGTTCGGCCGCTTGGGCCGAGCCGCAAAGCGCCAGAACGAGCAGTGCGAGGATCGCCCGCATCGCCGTCAATCCGCCGCGACCCAGACCGACCGCCGCATCGCCCCGCCGACGAAGCGGGAGATGTGACCCTTGCCGGTGGTATCCTCGACCAGCATCACTTCACCGGGGCCGATGTACCGGGTCTCCCCGTCCCCGGCGGTGATATGCGCTTCGGCGTCCAGATTGATCACATATTGCCGGCGCGGTGCGGGGTGCCAGTCGACCGTGAAATCCTGGGTGGTTTCGCGGAAATAGATGCCGCTGGCGGGCAGACAGTCGGAGAACACGTTGGCCCCGCGCTTGTCCGTCCACTCGATTTCGATCTCGCGGAAGTGGGAGACCCCGTCCGCGTCCTCATACAGATTATGAATACGCATCCGGGGTCTCCTTTTCCCGATCAGCCGCCGCCGTTTATCGTCAGCACGGTGCCGGTGGTGTAGCCCGACGCCGGGCTGGCGAGGAATGCAACCGCGTTGCCGATTTCCGCCGGGAAGGCGGCACGGCCGAACGGCATCGTCGCCGACAGTTCGCGCCAGCGGGACTCATCGCCCCATTTTTCGACGGCTTCGGCCTTGCGCAGCATGATCAGGCGGTCGGTTTCCACCGGGCCGGGGTTGATCGCCACCACGCGCAGCCCGTCGGCCGGGGCGCCCTTGCCCAGCGCGCGGGTGAACGCCATCAGGGCCGCGTTGCCGGCGGCGCCCGCGATGTAGCCGGTGGGGAAGCTTTCGCCCGCCGCGCCGATCACATTGATGATCACGCCGGACTTGCGCGCCTTCATCTGGTCGTAGACGACGCGGCAGAAGGAGATGTAGCCGAACACCTTCAGGTCCCACGCCTGCCGCCACCGCGCGTCGTCGATGGACGACACGGTGCCGGGCGGGATGGCGCCGGCGTTGTTCACCAGGATGTCGATTTCTCCGGCTTCCAGCGCGACCTTGCGCACGGCGGCGTCGGTCGACAGGTCGGCGGCGATGGTGCGCACGTTCACCTGGCGGGAGCCGCGAATGCCGGCCGCCGCTTCTTCCAACTGCGCCTTGTCGCGCGCCACGAGGATGACGTTGCACCCTTCCGCGGCCAACACGTCGGCGGTGGCCCGTCCGATGCCCTTCGATCCGCCGGTGATCAGCGCCGTCTTGCCCGCGAGTTTCAAATCCATGTCATGCAGCCTTTCTGGTTACGTTCGTTCGCGCTCGGCATGCCTCACCGAACGCGCGGAAGATCGCCACGCTGTCCGGGTTGGCGGCGAACCGCCATTCCGGGTGCCATTGCAGCCCGAGCACAAATCCCGGCGCGCCGGGATAGGAGACCGCTTCGATCGTACCGTCGGGCGCGAGCGCTTCCACCATCAAACCAGGGGCGGGCCGGTCGATCGCCTGCCCGTGGAGGGAGTTCACAACGATCTCATCGGCGCCGACGATACGGGCGAGTTGCCCGGTCACGGCGATCTTATGCTTCGGCCCATACTTCTGGTCCAGGGTCCCCGGTCCGCCGCGATGATCCATCTTGCCCGGCTTCTCGTGAACGTTCTGGATCAGCGTGCCGCCGAGGGCGACGTTCAGTTCCTGAATGCCCCGGCAGATCGCGAGGACCGGAATGCCGCGCGCGATGGCGGCGCGGATCAGCGGCAAGGACGTCGCGTCGCGCTTCGGGTCGTGCTTGTCGGGCGTTTCGCTCGCCCCGCCGCCGTAATTCTCGGGGTGCACGTTGCTCGGGCTGCCGGGCACCAGCAGGCCGTCGATGCGGTCCAGCAGGGCCAACTGCGCCTCGCCCATCGGGGGGATCATGATCGGCAACGCGTCCATGCCGTGCACGACCGCGTCCGCGTAGCGGGCCGGGGTTTGGTGTTGCTCGCGCTCATCGAGGATTTTGGCGCAGGCGGGGATGCCGACGACCAGTGTCATGGGCGGGATACTCCGTTCGATGACGGCATTATGACCGGGGGCGGCAGCGATCCGCAATCACCGCGCCGAGCGAGCCGCAACCAGGAAGCGGAACAGCCATCAGGTAAACGGACCGTGGAACCAGACGCATGACGCCCGTACAACATGGGTCAACTGTGCCGCGGACGAACCTACCGCCCAACGCTTCGCCACCCGGCGGAACCGGCGGGCGCCCGAGCGCCGGCCAATAGTCCCTCGGTGCTCAGGTCCTCATCCAAGTCGGGCCAATGGATGCCATAACCCGCACCGGCCAATTCCCAATGCGCGCGCTGCGTCGGGGTCGCCCGTTCCAGTCGGGGATACCAAGCGAGCGGAACACTGATGGTGCGGCCATCCATCAGGGAGACCGACAACTCATCATCGGTGACCGCGACATCGCGCACACGGATATCCGCGCTTTCAGAGCGGGCCGAAAAACTCACGCCATGCCTCCAACAGTCTTGGCTCCAACTCTCGAACCAGCCGCAGGATAGCACTCAAATCCCGCCCGGCAAATCCGGCATTGCTCGCCAACCGAACCGGTGCGAGCCATACCTTGGCCGATGCACCGCCCTTATCCAAGTGCACATGCGGCGGTTCATTGGGTTCGTGGCTCCAGAAATAAATCCGAAAACCATCTATTCGTGCGATCATTGGCATCGATGGGTCCGTAGCGGCATTCGATTCACGCCGACGCCCAGGATCGTGCCCAGGTTGCTCCTTGGCGATGCCGCATTATGACCGGGGCCGGCAGCGATCCGCAATCACCGCGCCGAGGGAGCCGCACAGCATCAGTGCCGCCATGCCGCGCGGGGTGCCGTCGGTCAGCAGCCCGACGAACAATCCGCTGGTGGCGCCGAGGGAGAACTGGAACAGCCCCATAAGCGCGGAGGCGCTGCCCGCATGCGCCCCGTGCCGGGATAACGCTCCGACCGAGGTGTTGCCGTTGCTGAACCCCTGGCAACTCAGCGCGACCACCAGCGGTGCGACGGTCAGCGGCAGGCTGTGCAGGCCGGAGAACGCCAACACCGCCAGCGACGCGGTCGCCGTCAGCGAAATCCGCGAAATGATCGTCAGCATCCGCGACAGCCCGAGTCTCGGCAGAAGGCGGGCGTTGATCTGGGAGCCGGCGATCAGGCCACAGGAGCACAGGCCGAAAATACCCGCGAAGCCGGACGGCGACATCCCGTAGCCCTGGATGAACACCGGCGCCGATCCCGCCAGATAGGCGAACATGCAGAAACTGCCGGAGCCGCCCATCGCGGCGTGGGTGATGAAGGTGCGCTCCTTTAGGATCAGCGCGTAGCGGTCGAACTGGCCTCGGAGGGTTAGATGGACGCGTTTTTCCGCCGGTAGTGTCTCCGGCAGGACCTTCCACGCCAGCAGCGAACAGGTCGCGCCGTAGACCGCGAGGATGACGAAAATCACCCGCCAGTGGGCGAAGATCAGGATCAGGCCGCCGAGCGAGGGGGCGAGGATGGGGGCAACGCCCATGACGAGCATGAGGCGCGACATGATGATTGCCGCGCGCTGCCCCTCCGCCAAATCCCGAACCATCGCGCGTGCGATCACCATGCCGGCCGATGCCCCGAATGCCGCGACCGCTCGGAAGACCGCCAGCCAGCCCAGGCTCGGCGTCAGCGCGCAGCCGAGGGTCGCGAGGGCGAAGATCGCGGTGCCCACCATCAGCGGGCGGCGGCGGCCGAAGCGGTCCGACAAGGTGCCCTGGGTGATCTGCCCGACGCCGAGGCCGGCGAACCACGCGGCAAGCGTCAACTGGGCGGTGCCGGACGCGGTGCCGAACGTGGCCTCCACCGCCGGGAAGGCGGGCAGGTACATGTCGGTCGCCGCCGGCCCCACGGCGATGAAGAAGCCGAGCAGACGGGGGAGCCAGTTGGGGATGGGCGTTTGGGTGTGGGGGGAGGAGGCGCTCATGACGGCAATGTGGGCGCTTTCGGGAATGTTCGCGCTACCATGCCGCCGCATGGCAGTTTCCGCCAGTGCTTCGTTGACAAGGTCGGGGGTTGGCTCTAATTCGCCGGCTCTGCGTTCGGAGGGGTGCCCGAGTGGCTAAAGGGGGCGGACTGTAAATCCGCTGGCGTACGCCTACGTTGGTTCGAATCCAACCCCCTCCACCAGACCCCGGTCATTCGAACAGGTCCGCGCGGATACTTGTTCTGCCAAGAACCATCCCGGCCTCAGATCGGATCCCAGTTAAAAGCATCCTCGCTGGTATCCAACGGCATGAACCCCGTCTTCAATGCTGGCGCGGTGATCGCGGCGATACTCTCCGGAGTCCACCCCTCCGTCCGCTGCACCACCCGGATCGGCCGGGGCGAGCTGAACAGATAAATCTCATGCATCCGGGTCCCGAACACCTGCCCGGTCACGCCCTTCGCCGCATCCGAACACAGATACACGGCCAGCGGCGCGTTCTTGTCCGGCGTCATCTTCTGCAGCTTCTCAACCGCCGCCTTCTGTTCCGGCGTCGCCGACGGGATCGACTGCGTCATCCGGCTCCAGGCCCACGGCGACAGGCAGTTGGACCGCACGTTGTACCGTCCCATGTCCAGCGCGATGGATTTCGACAGCGCCGTGATCCCCAGCTTCGCCGCCGCGTAGTTCGCCTGGCCGATGTTGCCTATCAGGCCGGAGGTGGAGGTGATGTGCACGAACGCCCCGCTCTCCTGCTTGCGGTAATGCTCCGCCGCCGCGCGTGAGACGAAGAACGAACCGTTCAGATGGACGGAGATCACCGACAGCCAATCGTCCTCGGTCATGCGGTGGAAAATCCCGTCGCGCAGGATGCCGGCGTTGTTCACGACCGCGTCGATGCGACCGTAATGGTCCAACGCGGCCTGGATAATCTTTTGAGCGGACCCCCAGGCAGCCACGGACTCCGTGCAGACTTCGGCCGCGCCGCCTTTCTGCTCGATCAGCGCTTTCGTCTGCTGGGCCGGGGTCGCCGAACCGCCGCCGCCGGACAGGGAGGCGCCGATATCCGCCACGATCACTTTGGCGCCCGAGCCGGCCATCATGATCGCGATTTCCCGCCCCACGCCGCCGCCGGCGCCGGTGACCACCACGACCTTGCCGTCCATCATGCCTGCCACGTCCGCTTACTCCCGTATTTGCGCGCGTCCAAAACCGCCCCCACAATGCCTCACCACCACCACGGCGTCGAGACATGCTCGGTCTGAACCAAGATTTCCCGCTGCTGCTTTCCACCGTCCTCGAACACGGGGCGACCAATTTCGGCGCGACCGAGGTCGTGTCGCATGGCCATGGGGAAAGCGTCCGCAGCAACTACGCGACCATCGCCGTGCGCGTGAAACGCTTGGCCTCCGCGCTGAAACCGGCCGAGTTCTTCGGGTCGCTGGCCTGGAACACCCACCGGCATCTGGAGCTGTTCTACGCCGTCACCGGCATCGGATCGGTGCTGCACACCGCCAACCCGAGGCTCCCGCCCGCACAGGTTGCCTACACGATCAATTTCACGGGCTACCGCACGTTATTCATCGACCTGGACACGTTGGCATTGGCGGAATCTCTCCACCCGCAACTGGAAACGGTGCAAGAATACGTCGTCATGGCTCCCCGCGCCCTGATGCCCGCCGAAACAACCCTGCCGCGCATGCTTTGCTACGAAGACCTCATCGACGCCGGCACCCCCGATTTCGTCTGGCCGGTGTTCGAGGAACGTACCGCCGCGCTGCTCTGCTTCACCTCCGGCACCACCGGCGCACCGAAAGGCGCGCTGTATTCCCACCGCGGCACCGTGCTGTCCGCTTTGTCCACCGGCGGCGGCAATGGTTGGGGGCTGAGCGCGGATGACGCCATCCTCGCCGTCCCCGGCTTCTTCCACTGCAACGGCTGGGCGATCCCGTTCTTCGGCCCGATGTACGGCGCCAAGCTGGTCCTGCCCGGCCGCCGAGCGGACACGGAATGGCTGCACCGGCTGATCGTCGAGGAAGGCATCACCGCCGGCCCCGGTGTCCCCACCATCTGGCTCGGCGTGCTGGAACACTGCCGCCAGACCGGCCAGGGTCTCGGCCGCCTGAACCGCCTGTATTCCGGCGGCACCGCACCCCCCGCCGCGATGATGGAGGCCTATCTGCGCGATTACGGCGTCCGCACCATCCACGGCTGGGGCATGACGGAGACGACATCCGGCTCCACGATGTCCTTCGCCCCCTGCGACCTGCCGGAGGATGAGGCCATCGCCGCGATGCGCACCCAGGGCAAACCGTTGTTCGGTAACGAAATCCGCATCGTGAACGAAGAAGGCGCCCCGGTGCCGAGGGACGGTAAGTCCCCCGGCTTGCTCCAGGTCCGAGGCCACTGGGTCAGCGGCGCCTACTTCCGCCGCCCCGAAGTCGCCTTCCAAAGCGCCGACGGCTGGATGGAAACCGGCGACATCGCCGCCATCGACCCCGACAACACTCTGCATCTGCTGGACCGAGCCAAGGACATGGTGAAATCCGGCGGCGAATGGATCAGCAGCCAAGCCCTCGAAGAAGCCGCCGCGCGGCATCCCCTGGTGATGGAAGCCGGCGTCGTCGCCATCCCGCACCCGAAATGGCAGGAACGTCCGTTCCTCGTGGTGGTGGCGCAGCCGGGCGCGACATTGTCCGATGCCGATCTTCGCGCCCACCTGTCCGACCTGGTGCCGAAATGGTGGCTGCCCGACGGGATCGCGTTCGTGGACGAACTGCCGCATGGGCCGACGGGGAAGCTGGCGAAGAACGTGCTGCGGGATTGGGTGGCGGAGGGGCGGTTCGCGGCGATCTGATTGAGACGGGATTACACCGCGCCGCCCGCCTGTTGGATCAACTCCTCGAACGACTCCTGGATGACTTCCAGCCAGAACTGTTCTGCCTCGGTCAAATCGGGCAGGGAGGTATATTGCTTGACCTGTCGGACAATCTGTCGGGCTTTGGCGATCACGTAGGCGCGGTTGCCAGGGAGCAAATTTTGCAGCCGATTATATTCCCCCGCTGCCTGCTCGCGAAACAGATCGAAGCCAGAGGTCGTCAAGACAGACGCGCAACCGCCGCGGACGCATCGTCAGTCAGGTCCAACTCGAACCGGACCGGCGCGTCCATGAGTTCGTCGACCTTGCGGTCCAATGCCGGCCCCTGGTACCCGCGCGCGGCCAACTTTTGGCGGAATTTACGCCGGAATACGGCCTCGGCGGTTTCGGGCCGAACGTCGCTGTCGAGCATCGTCAGTCTCCTATGCGACGAATATGACAGCCCCGGAAATGGGAAACAACGATATTCGGCGCAGAGGCCGCGACGCCGGGATTGTCGGACGTCGGTGCGTTTGGCGACCTGCCGCGGTGCGGAGATACCGGGCATATGGGGAGTGGCAAATCCACCTCTCATATCGACGGCCCACGGCCGCGGCGGTCGTACCTGATCAAGCCGCCTTATGCCGCTCCCGCAGGAACTGGAAGAACTCCACGCCTTCGCGCAGCCGGCGCTTCATCATCTGCGGGCTCCGCACCATCTCGCCCACGATGGAAGCGATCTTCGGCGCGCGGAAGTAGAACCGCTTGTAGAACGTCTCCACGTTGTCGAAAATTTCCGTGTGCGACAGGTGCGGATAATGCAGCGGCGCGATTTGGATGCCGTGATCGTCCACCAGTTCGGCGTGATCCGCGTCCAGCCAGCCGTTTTCCAGCGCCTGCTTGTACAGGAACGTGCCGGGATAGGGCGCGGCCAGCGACACCTGGATCGTATGCGGATTGATCTCGGTCGCGAACTTAATGGTTTCCTCGATCGTTTCCTTCGTCTCCCCTGGCAGGCCCATGATGAAAGTGCCGTGGATTTTGATGCCGAGTTCGTGGCAGTCCTTGGTGAACTGCTTGGCGACCTCGATCCGCATGCCTTTCTTGATGTTGTGGAGGATCTGCTGGTTGCCGCTTTCGTAGCCGACCAGCAACAGCCGCAAGCCGTTGTCGCGCAGCACCTTCAGCGTCGACCGAGGCACATTGGCCTTGGCGTTGCAGGACCACGTGACGCCCAGCTTGCCAAGTTCCTTGGCGATGGCTTCGGCGCGCGGCAGGTTGTCGGTGAAGGTATCGTCGTCGAAGAACAGCTCCCGCATCTGCGGGAAGTACTTCTGCACCAGCCGCACTTCCTCGGCGACATGGCCGGGGGAGCGGACTCGGTAGTTGTGCCCGCCGACGGTCTGCGGCCACAGGCAGAAGGTGCAGCGGGATTTGCAGCCGCGGCCCGTGTACAGCGACACGTAGGGGTGCATCAGGTAGCCGATGAAGTAGTCCTCGATCCGCAGGTCGCGCTTGTAGACCTCGGTCACGAACGGCAGCTGATCCATATCTTCCAGGATCGCGCGGTCCTTGTTGTGCACGATTACGCCGGCGTTGTTGCGGTAGGAAATGCCGTCGACGGCCGACCAGTCCCGCCCCTCGGCGACTTCCTTGATCGTGAAGTCGAATTCATTGCGCGCCACGAAGTCGATGGGTGCGCCCTGCGCCAGGCTTTCCGCCGGCTGCACCGCCACCTTGGCGCCGACCATGCCGATCTTCAGCGACGGATTAACGGCCTTCAGTGCCGTCGCGACTTTCACGTCCGAGGCGAAAGACGGTGTGGAAGTGTGTATCACGCACAGCTCGAAATCGTTCGCCTGTTTCGTAACGGCATCCATACCGATACGGGCCGGAGGCGCGTCGATCAGCTTGCTGCCCGGTACCAAAGCGGCGGGTTGCGCGAGCCAGGTCGGGAACCAGAACGACTTGATCTCCCGCTTCGCCTGATAGCGCGAGCCGGCGCCGCCGTCGAACCCATCGAAGGAGGGCGGCTGCAGGAACAGGGTCTTCATCATCGCTTGTGCAATCCCTTTACGGCAGGAGCGTCGGAGGCCGTGAAACCGGCCGCATGCATGGTATGGCCGCGCCAGTCGACCCGCTTTCCAGCATAGCTGGCGAGCAGGACGGCCACCGACAGCAGCTCTCGCAGCGGGAGAAACCCGACACTGCCCGGAAATGCAAGCATTTCCACCTTCCCCGCCAGCGCGCGGTCGATTCCCGTTGCGGCAAAGGCACGCCCGAGCCACGCCAGCACGAACAGACCGAAGGTCCACGGCGTTCCGCCGGATGCGGCGACGGCGATAACCGACCAGAAAATCGGATATTGCAGCACCGACGCCGCGAACGCGCTTGGCTCCAAGGCTCGGATTGTGCGCGCCCAGCGGAGTTCGTGGCGGAACAGGGCGGTCCATGTCGATTCCGGCACCGTGGTCGCGACGACGGTGCCGGCGAGGCGGACGTCCAGCCCCAGCGAGCGCACCAACTGGCCGAGCACATTGTCGTCGGCGAGGTGGTCCACAAGGGCGGGGAAGCCGCCGATTCGCATCAGCGTCTCCCGCCGCAGGCACATCGTGGCACCCAGGCAGTCCTGCCGCCCCATAGCGCGGGCCAGGAGCGCGCCGGGGAGGAAACCGTAGGTGATCTGGCTCGCACCCAGCAAAGCCGGGAGATGCCGGTTGGCGGGCAGGCCAGTGTACAATGTCGTGGCCAGACCGCAGCCGGGTTGCGTGAGCGTGGCCGCCAGATCGGACAGATAGTCCGGCCGCACGTGCAGGTCCGAGTCCGCGATTGCCAGCACATCGTGCTTCGCCGCCGGCAGCATGTTCATCAGGTTGGCGATCTTGCGGTTCACCCCATGCGGCGTGGGATCGACAACCAGCGCGATGTCCACTTGGGGGAACCGGACCCGCAGTCGGTTAATCGCCGCAATGGCGGAATCGGTGGGATCCTGGACGCCGAACACGATCTGAAACGCGGGATAGTCCTGGGCGCACACCGTCGCCAACGCCTGCTCCAGCAGCGGTTCGTCGCCATGCAGCGGTTTCAGGACGGTGATGGGGGGAGCGAAAGAACCTCCCCCTCCCCTTGCGGGAGGGGGTTGGGGGGAGGGGGCGG
>Ga0214182_1000198_pt1 | contig 28053 bp, 28 predicted proteins | sample TroBogEpilimnion_8_FD_153020 | JGI IMG/M metagenome (GOLD analysis project Ga0214182, IMG submission 153020) | Freshwater microbial communities from Trout Bog Lake, WI - 14NOV2007 epilimnion | ecosystem: Environmental > Aquatic > Freshwater > Lake > Epilimnion/Euphotic zone | place: Trout Bog... | reverse complement strand
GGATTCCGACAATCCCGATGCGTTGCGGCTGCCCACGGCGGAAGAACTCGCTGCCGAGGTTCGCCGCCGGCCGATCGGGCGGACCATGACTTATATTTGTCTGGACCTGGGGATTGTCCCCGGTTTCTGCGACGGCGAATTCTGGAACCGGGTGGAGAAGACGCTGCGGCGTTACGGCGGCAGCTTGGGCCCGATGTATCGGGTGCGCGGGCGGCGGGAAGAAACCTATCAGCGCGAACGCGACCGACGTCCGGATACCTGGCACATCGACTGGCGGGATCTGCGGCCGCACACCGTACGCTTGGCGCTTGGGTGTCTGATCGGGGAAGCGCCGCCGGCCATTGTCCCTAGTTGACGCCGTTTGGGGCCAGCGCTGTCATCGCCGTCTTACCGGTCGCGTGCATTTTGCGCGCGGGCCGGCGTTCGCATGCCGGTTGTTGGCTTAAGGCCATATGCGATGGCCCTGGAGTTGTAACAGGCCGCGCTTGACCGCGCGGCGATGAGTTCCTAAGTAGGGTTATCTCTCCCTCTCAGGCGGCGTGACCCTTCCCCCGATTCGTGGGGCTTTTCCGGGCATCGCGCGGCCAAACCACTCATCTCATCCGACTGCGCGGCCTGGGGTTTCTCCCTCGGTTCGGCGCGATTCAATCCGGGACATCGCCATGCATCTCGCCGAACTCAAGGCTAAGTCGCCCGCCGACCTGCTCAGCTTCGCCGAATCCTTAAACGTCGAAAACGCATCGTCCTTGCGCAAACAGGACATGATGTTCGCCATTCTGAAAAATCTGGCGGACAGCGATCAAGCCATTTACGGCGACGGGACGCTGGAAATCCTGTCCGACGGGTTCGGCTATCTGCGCAGCCCGCAGGCCAATTATCTGCCGGGTCCCGACGATATCTATGTCAGCCCGACCCAGGTCCGCCGCTTCGCGTTGCGCACGGGCGATTCCGTCGCCGGCCAAATCCGAGCACCGCGGGATGGCGAACGGTATTTCGCGCTGCTGAAGGTCGATACCGTCAATATGGAGCCGCCGGATGCGGTGAAGCACCGCATCAACTTCGACAACCTGACCCCGCTGTATCCCGACCGGCGCCTGAAGATGGAGATGGAAAACTTCCAGTCCGTCGCCAAAGGCCCGCAGAAGGACAACACGCCGCGGGTGATCGACCTGATCTCCCCCATCGGGATGGGGCAGCGCGCGCTGATCGTGGCGCCGCCGCGCACCGGCAAGACGGTGATGCTGCAAAACATCGCCGCCGCGATTTCGCACAACCACCCCGAAGTGTTCCTGATCGTGCTGCTGATCGACGAACGGCCGGAAGAAGTCACCGACATGGCCCGCAGCGTCCGGGGGGAAGTCGTGGCATCGACCTTCGACGAACCGGCGACGCGGCACGTGCAGGTCACGGAAATGGTGCTGGAGAAAGCCAAGCGTCTGGTGGAACACAAGCGCGATGTCGTGATCCTGCTGGACAGCATCACGCGTCTGGCGCGTGCCTACAACACCGTGGTGCCATCGTCCGGCAAGGTGCTGACCGGCGGTGTGGATGCCAACGCGTTGCAGAAGCCCAAGCGCTTTTTCGGCGCGGCCCGCAATATCGAGGAAGGCGGATCTTTGACCATCATCGCCACCGCGCTGATCGATACCGGCAGCCGCATGGACGAAGTGATTTTCGAAGAGTTCAAGGGCACCGGCAACAGCGAAATCATTCTGGACCGGAAGCTGTCCGACAAGCGGACATTCCCCGCCATCGACATCACGAAATCCGGCACACGCAAGGAAGAACTTCTGGTGGAACGTTCCACATTGTCGAAGATGTGGGTGCTGCGGCGTATCCTCAATCCGATGGGTACGACGGACGCGATGGAGTTCCTGTTGGACAAGCTGAAATACAGCAAGACCAACAACGACTTCTTCGAGGCGATGAACACCTGATACCGGCACCTCCCCCCGTGGCCCTTTGGCCATGGGGGGAGGCCACGCGGTTCAAGCCGGCATCAGATGCCGCACCTTCGGCCCGACCTCTTCCTGCAACAGCCGCAACGAATTATGCCAGGCCGTGGGGTTGTCGAGATAATCGAACCCGAACACCAGCAAATTCCCGAAGCCGCCGACATCGTTGTAGACACGCTCCAGCTTCTCGGCGACCGTCGAGGGCGAGCCGATCAGCCAGTTGTGCGTGGCGCAATATTCCGGCGTCACTTCGGAATCCGGCACCGACGGGTCGTGCTTCAGGTATTCCAGGAAGCCGAAATTCCCCAGCAGCGGCAGGAAGTACTCGCGCATCATGCGGCCCATCATGCCGCCGACGGACAGCTCCCACGCCTGTTCGTCGGTTTCGGCGACAAACACCTCCCGCACCATGCGCCAGTCGCGGCGATGCGGGGTGCGGCCGGTGCGGCGCGCGCCTTCCTCCACGGCGGCCCAATGGGTGCCGACGTAAGCAGGGTTCAGATTCAGGGACAGCGGCAGGAACCCGTGCTCGCCGGCCATTTTCAGCGTGTCGGAGTTGGTGGACAGGCCCGCGACCCCGATCGGCGGATGCGGCTGCTGCAACGGCTTGATGTGTGGTTTCAGAAAACCGTACATCATTTCGGGTTTGGATACGTTCCAGAACTTGCCCTTGTGCTCGAACGATGGCTCATCGCTCCAGAGCCGCAGGATGATGTCCAGCGCCTCCCGCGTCATCTGCCGGTTCGTCCCCGACATGCCATCCACCCCGAACATCGCCCAGTCGCTCGGCAGACCGGACGCGGCGACGCCGAACATCAGGCGGCCTTCGGACAGGTGATCCAGCATCGCGACACGGTTCGCGAGTTCGGCGGGGTGGTGATAGGGCAGCAGGAAACCGCCCGGGCCGATGCGCAGGCGCTTGGTCTGCATCAGCGCCTGGGCGATCAAAAGGTCAGGGGCGGGATGCGGTTCCCATGGGGCGGTGTGGTGCTCGCCAATCCACGCCTCATCGAAGCCGAGCTCATCGAGCCAGCGCAGGGTTTGCAGGTCCCAGTCGTGACCGGCCTTCAGGCCGCGTTCCGGCGGGTGCGACGGCATGGTGAAGTAACCGAATTGCATGGGGGGTTCCTCCTTCCCGAGTGACGGGGGAACGCTACATCGCCCGGACGCCGGAGGCCAGCCACAAGCCCGTCGCTCGCTACTGCGCGGGGCCGCGGACGTCGGTGTAGGGCAGCTTCAGTTCCCCGTTCTTCAGGTCCGGCGGATACAGAATTGTCGGCGCCTTCAGGGTCTTGAACTGCTCCAGCCCATGCCCCTCGACGCCCTGGAACTGCACGGCGAACACCCGCGCTTCCGACCATTCGCCGTTCGGTCCGAATTTCACATCGCCGACGATCGTGTGGAACGTGTGAGAGCGAAGATAATCCGCCATTTTCTTCTTGTCGGTGCTCCCGATCACGGTAATCGTTTCCGCGACGACCTGGAATTCCGCGTAGGCGAATGGCGGCAGGTAAAAGCCCAGCACATCGATTCCGGCCGCGACCGCGCGGGCCTGATAGCGGTCGAGAAAGCTTTTTGCCTCGGGAGTCGCGAAGCGCCCCACCGGCAGCCAGAAATCGTAGTTCGTGATGCCGTTCATCAATGGTCCGAGCTGCATTTTGATGGACGTGGTCTGCAACCCGACCATACCGCCGCCGAACAATTTCGTTTTCAGCCCGACCTCGTTCGCCGCCCGCACCATGCCCACGGTGTCGGGTGGGTAGGAGCCGACGAACACGATATCCGGGTTCGTGGCCTGAATGCCGCGCACGATCGGTGCGTAATCGGCTGTCGTGGGTGGATAGGTTTTGTCGTAGACGATCTCATACCCGTCCCGCTGTGCCTGAGCGCGCGCTCCCTCCAGCGCATTGCGGGCGAATTCGGCGTCGGCGCCGACCAGCGCGATGGTTTTCAGCTTGGGTTTCACGTCGCGGGCGACGGCGAAGAAGCCGGAGGAAAAGGCCTCTTTCGGATGCGCACCGCCGGCCGGGATCATGGAGAAATAGTTCGTGTAGTGAAACTCGCTGTTCACGTCCAGGCCGAACAGGCCGATCAATGTCAGCCCGCGCTGCATCGCCACCGGCAGCGCGGGTGCGATCAAATTGGTGCCGTTGCCGCCCAGCAGCAGATCGACCTTATCGATCTCCAGCAGCTTGGAGATGATTCCCGGCACCTGCGCCGGATTGGACTGATCGTCGTAGATCGTCAGTTTCACCGGCCGGCCGAGCAAACCGCCTTTGGCGTTGATGTCCTCGACGGCGATTTCCATCGCCAGGAGAACGGCCTTGCCGTTGGGCGCGAGCGCGCCGGTCTGGCTGACGCTCTCGCCTATCGTAAAGGGTTCGGCGGCAAGCGCCGCTCCGGTCAACGCCAGAGACAGCAGACAGCCGGCTACACGCGTGCACCAGGACATTGGTTTCCCCCGTTTATTCGTTTGGGGGATCATGCGCGGGAAACAGGACGCGGGGAAGGGTCCCCCTCAGACAGCCTCCAGCGGTGCGTGCAGCCGCGTGCCCTCGCAAATGATGCCGCCGCGATCGCCGATCGTCGTGCTGCCCCAACGTTCGGCGTAACCGTCCGGCAATGGCCGAGCACCCGGGGATGCGAGCCACAAACGCAGGAGATGGCGCTTCCGTTCCGGTTCCGGCCAATCGACGAAGGCGGTGCGGTCGTGCAGCGTCGTGTGGTTGTGCACCAACTGGATGTCGCCGGGTTGCAGCTCCATATCCAAGCGCAACGTCGTGTCCTCGGCCAGACGGTCGAAACAATCCAAAGCGGCGATATCTTCCTCGGTCAGGCGCGGCGCTTCGGGGAAACGTTGCGAGGACCGGACGTAATGCGGGGCGTAGAGTGCGGACAGATAGCCCATGTAATCGTTGTAGATCGGCAGTTCGAACCAGGGTTTCTTGCCCACCGGCACTTCGCCGCGCCGGTCCGTCGGCATGGGTTTGAACAGCCGGCCCACCAGATCCGGGTGCCGCTTGGCCATCGCGTTGTAGACTGACATCGAACTGGTCAGCGAGGACAAGCCACCGGATTGCGCGGTCTTCAGGCACAGCAGCCCGACGATATCGCAGGAATCGGTGTGGAAGTTCTGCCGTTCGGTGGTCTGGTAAATGCGCACATTAGGATCGGTCGTCGCCAGCCCCATGTCGCGCACATGGCCCAGCACATGGCCTTTGGCATTCTGGGACCGAGCGCTGCCGAACCAGAGGCCGATGCCCCAATAGGCCATGGCGGAATCGGCGATGGGTCGGTCCGACACCGGCAGCCCGCGCAGCAGCACGAAGCCGCGTCCATTCAGGATTTCGTTCCGTAACCCATCCAGCACGGGGCCGAAGCACGGCAGCGGGAAATCTTCCTTGCGGACAGACGCGATGTCGCGGCCGCGTACGCTGGCGACGGCGGCCTCGATTTCCGCGATTTCCGGGGCGGACAGCGTATACGTCCATTCTTCCGGCCGTTTCGCCAGTGCGGCGCCGATCCAGGCGGATGGGCCGGTTACCAAAGGTCGTGGGATCATGGGGTCCTCCATTGGGCGAAACACTAGCCCAAGATCGCCGCCGGTGTCATGACCATGGCCACATAACCGAGGAGGCCATCCATGAACACCAACGGCGCAGCCATCGGCACCGTCATCGCCGCCGCCCAGCAGCGCGACATTCCCGAACACGTGCTCGACGCCGCCCGTTTGTGTCTGGCGGACTGGATGGGCGTCGCGCTCGGCGCAGCCGAGGAACCGGCCGGACACATCGTGCGCGACACCGTCGCCGGCTGGCAGAGCAGCGGACGCGCCAGCCTGCTGTTCGGCGGCACCGCCGCCGCCCCGTTCGCGGCACTGGCGAACGGGACGTTGGCGCATTGCCTGGATTTCGACGACACCTACGTGGACGCCGTCACTCATACCAGCGCCCCGGTTTGGGCCGCGACTTTGGCGTTGGGCGAGGAAACCGGAGCCTCCGAATCCGCCATGCTGCGTGCGTTCGTGACGGGGTTCGAGGTCGCGGCCCGTGTCGGCCACGGCTTGGGGCAGGCGGCGACCGCCCGCGGCTGGCATGGCACCGGCGTGTTCGGGCGGATCGGCTCGGCGGCGGCGGCAGCGGCCCTGTTGGGCCTGGATGCCGAGAAGGCGCTGCATGCGGTGGCGCTGGCGGCGACCCAGACCAGCGGGCTGACGGCGTCATTCGGCACCATGGCCAAACCGTTCCACGCGGGGAAAGCGGCGATGGACGGAATCCTGTCGGCGCAACTCGCGTCTGGCGGCTTTACCGGTGCCATCGGCGTGTTCGAACCCGGCGCCGGGCTGGACAATGCCGTGATCCAGGACGGATCCCTGTCGATTACGCCCATCGCGTTCGGGGATTGGCGCATCCTGCGCAACAGCTTCAAACCCTACGCCGCGTGCCACCTGATCCACCCGTCGATCGATGCCGCGCTGGCGCTGCGTGGGACCGACCTGGGGGCAATAAGAACCGTCCGAGCCGATGTGGGCGCGCTGGCGGTCAAGGTGACCGGCGGGGGCGACGGGCACCCCGCGACGCCGTTGGCCGGGAAATTCGACCTGCGTTACTGCGTCGCGCTGGCGCTGCACGGGCACGATGTCTCGGCGGCCGATTTCCGGGAGCCTTGGACGCTGGAACCCGAGATCGCGGACACTGCGTCCAAGGTGTCCGTGCATCATCACCCGGAGATGGGTTTCGCCTCCGCCACCATGGCGATCGATACCGGCGCCGGGGTGCTGACCCGGCACGTGCCCGAGGCGAAAGGCCATCCCGGCAATCCGATGGGCTGGGACGACATGGACCGCAAATTCGGCGGGCTGGTGGCACCGGCCCTGCACCATCGCACCGGAGTCATGTTCGGGCTGTTGCGGCGGTTCGGGGATGAGGCGGTGCTGGCGGACATGCGGGGGATGCTGGCGTCGTTGCGCGCCTGACAGGGCGGTGGCCCAACCCACGCTCTCCCTGTATGAACCGGCCCGACCACTCCTAAGGAACCCGCCTCATGCGCCCATCCGGCCGCGCCGCCGACGCTTTGCGTACCGTCTCCATGACCACGGGATTTTCCCGCCACGCGGAAGGGTCCTGCCTGATCCGCATGGGCAATACCGAGGTGCTGTGCGCCGCCAGCGTGGAATCCCGGGTGCCGCCGTTCATGCGCAACTCCGGCCTCGGCTGGGTGACGGCGGAATACGGTATGCTGCCGCGCGCCACCCATACCCGCGGCGACCGCGAAGCCGCGCGCGGCAAGCAGTCCGGCCGCACGCAGGAAATCCAGCGGCTGATCGGGCGGTCTTTGCGTGCCGTGGTGGACCGTAAGGCCATGGGCGAGATGTCGATCACGCTGGACTGCGACGTGCTGAACGCCGACGGCGGCACACGCTGCGCCGCCATCACGGGGTCGTGGGTCGCGCTGTCGCTGGCGTTCCGGCATCTGGTGAAGATGAACGTCCTGTCGACGATCCCGCTGATCGGCCAGGTCGCCGCCGTATCCTGCGGCATCTTCGAAGGCACCGCGGTGCTGGACCTGGACTACGACGAAGATTCCAACGCCGAGGCCGACTCCAACTTCGTCATGACCAGCGACGGCGGTCTGGTGGAAATCCAGGCCACGGCGGAGAAAACCAGCTTCTCCGACGCGCAGTTCTTCGAACTGATGGGCCTCGCCCGCACCGGCACGGCGGCCTTGTTCGAGGCACAGCGGCAAGCTTTGGGGGACTGAATGGCACGCAAGCTCGCGCGCGGCGGCAAGCTGGTCCTCGCCAGCCATAACAAGGGCAAACTGCGGGAGATCGAGGCCCTTCTCCTCCCGCATGGCGTCGAAGTCGTCTCCGCCGCCACGCTCGGCTTGCCGGAACCGGTCGAGGACGCGCCGGATTTCGCCGGCAACGCCCGCATCAAGGCCCTGGCCGCGGCGACCGCGACCGGGCTGCCGGCGCTGTCCGACGATTCTGGCTTTTGCGTCGCGGCCTTGGACGGCGCGCCGGGCGTGCTGTCCGCGCGCTGGGCCGGCGAGTCCAAGGATTTCGGCGACGCCATGGCGCTGGTCCACGAACGCATGGGGGCTGCCGAGGACAAACGCGCCTGGTTCGTTGCCGCGTTGTGCTTGGCCTGGCCGGATGGGCATACCGAGACGTTCCTCGGCCGCGTGGACGGGAGCGTGGTTTGGCCGCCTCGGGGAGAACACGGTTTCGGCTACGATCCGATGTTCCTGCCGGCGGGCGGCACGGTCACGTTCGGGGAGATGGACCCGGACGCGAAGCACGCCATCAGCCACCGGGCACGGGCCTTCGCACAGGTTCTGGCATCTTGCTTCGGCTGATTTTACTCATCGTCCTGTTCGCCGTGCCGGCGTTTGGCGCGGAGTTTCCGTTCACGTCCGCCAAGGAATTCCCTCAGACCGGCCCGCGCATCGCGCGCGGTGCGTTGGTTTGGCTGCCCGGCACGTATGGGCCGGATCAGCCCGGTCCGCCCAATCCACCCGACATGGTGGCCCGCTTCGCCGGCCGGCATTTCGATGTGTTCCAATTTCTCCGCCCGCGCGGCAACGATCCTTTGGCGGGCAGCGGCGAGACCCTGCTCCGCGGCCTGACCGCGCTACGGGCGCTTGGATATAAGCGGATCGTGGTGGCGGGGCATTCGCGCGGGGCGTGGATTGCTCTGTCCGTCATGGCGCATCCGAGTTTGGCCGATGCCGTCGTCGCGGTGTCCCCCGGCGCGTTCGGCACCCGACCCGAACGCCAGCCCGAAGCCCGCGCTTCCTGGGAAGCCTTATGGCGCGCCGCTCGGGCGCCGGACATGCGGGTGGTTCTGGTGCAGTTGGCGGACGACCCCTACGACCCCGATCCAACTTGGCGGCTGGCTATCGCCAGACGAGCGAAGGTGCGGCTGAAATCGGTTTACCGGCCGCCCGAACCCAGCGGGCATATCGGTGTCTACGATCCGCATTTCGACGAACGTCTGGGTGCCGCTATCGCGGCTTTCGCCGATCCGCGGTGAGGATCAGGTCTCGCGCAACGCCGTCGCCAAACCGTCGGGGCTGAGACCCGCGTAGAACGTGCCGTCGGCGCGGACCAGTTGGCGGTAGACCAGGGCGTGCGCCTCATCCAGCCAAGCTTCGATCCAGCGCCAAGTGGCGGGTTTCCAGACGCCCCAGGTGGCGATGCGGACGGTGTCGGTGTCTCCCAGACCCGAATAGTCGAACGCGACGACGCAATGCCCGCCGACCGCCGGGCCGTCGTTGTCCGTGAGGTCCCAGGGGCCGTCGCCGCCGAAGGTCAACATATCCTGTTCGTGCAGCGTAATGCCCCAGTAGCCCGCGCCGAACCGGGCGATCGACAGCGCCAGAGACGCCCGTTCCCGCTGTACTGTCCCATACAGCCCCACCAGCCGTTGCGGGCCGATATCGAAGCCGACGCTCGCCTGCCGGTTCAGCACGTCGAGCAGCACCGCGCCGTGGGTCGATTCAAGATCGTCGGGGTTGCCGACGCATTCCCCATAGAAGGCCAACGGTTTGTCGGGATCGACGGCCAGCGCGTAGCCGTTCAGCGCGGTCACCGCTCGGGCGTAATTGGCCAGACCGGCGGCGGTGCAATCGGGGAAGATCCGGTTGCCGTATTCGCCGGGCGCGAACGCAACACCCGAACGGTCCAACACGGGCGGCGGGGTATCGTCGCCAAACCGGTGAGCTGGCGCCGCGGCGAGTGCGACGGGATCGTGAGGAAGCCGGCCGAGTTTCATCTTATTGCCCATAAGTTGCGAAGATGGCGCGAGCCTGCTCGGGCGTATCGACGCCGGGATGCGGGAACGGCGCGCGGGCCGCGACCCTTTTCGGCGAGTCAGGCGGAAGCAACGAATTCGCGAAACTCTCGATTGTCGGCGCCGTGACCGCCAGTGCCGCGACGATCTTATCGAACGGCGATGGCAACGGCTGCGTCGTCGCGGTCCGCAGGATCGCGTTGACGAAGCCTTCGATCGTCGTGACGTCGTTGGTCATGGTCGGACTGGCGGCGGAGAGGTTCCGCGCCAGCGCATTCCCTTGTTCGATAATGGGCGTCAATCTCGCGGCGAGGGAGGGGTTCGTCCGTGCCATGCCGGGTAACTGCGCCGACAGCGCGGCGAAGGCGATTCTGATGTCGGCGATGACAACCGTTGCTTTGACATTGCCGCAGGCGATGAGCGGAAGGGCAAGACCGATGGAGGCCATACCGAAAGAACGACGTGAAAGCATCATGGGGTGAGTTCCAGTGTGTCGAATATAATCCCGGCGGCGGGCGACGTCCCGTTTGCAAGAGAACCAAGGCGCAACCGCGACAATTATGCGGCCGAACCGGCAAGCGAGGCAAGAAGCTTATAAGGCACCCACCGCCGCATCCACGGCCTGGCCCAGGCGATCGACAATCGTGTCGATGTCGGCGGCGGTGACGATATAGGGCGGTGCCAGGATGAAATGATCGCCCAGCCTCCCGTCGATGGTTCCGCTCATGGGGTAGCCCGACAGGCCGCGCGACAATGCCTCCCGTTTGACCCGCTCATTGAATTTCAGTGCCGGATCGAACACCTGTTTGGTTGCTCGGTCGGCCACGAACTCGATGGCCCAAAACAGCCCGCGGCCGCGGATGTCGCCGACATGGCGATGATTGCCGAACCGATCGGTTAGCGCCGCTTCCAGGCGCTGGCCCATCGCCTGGACGTTCGCCAGCAGATTGTCCTCCATGACGATCCGTTGCACTTCCAGCGCTGCCGCGCAGGCGACCGGGTGGGCTTGGTAGGTCTGGCCGTGCAGAAAGCCGCCCGATCCGGCATCCAAGGCGCGGACGATGCGGTCGTGGATCAGAATGCCGCCGATCGGCTGATAGCCGCCGCCGAGGCCCTTGGCGATCACCTGAATGTCCGGGGTGACGTTCTCCTGCTCCCACGCGTGCATGGTGCCGGTGCGGCCCATGCCGCACATGACCTCATCCAAAACCAGCAGCGCGCCGTACCGGTCGCAGATTTGGCGGACACGTTGGAAATAGCCGGGCAGGGCGGTCACGCAGCCGGTGGTGGCGCCGACGACGGGTTCGGCGAGGAACGCCATGACGGTGTCGGGGCCGACACGCTGGAATTCGGATTCCAGCTCGTCGGTCAGACGGTCCAGGTATTGCGCGTCCGTTTCGCCATCCTGCTTAAACCGGTACGCGAAGCAGGGGGAGACCAGGGAATGGGTCTGACTGAGAATTGGCGCGAATTTCTCCCGCCGCATCGCGTTGCCCCCGGCGGCCAGGGCGCCGAGCGTGGTGCCATGATAGGACTGGCGGCGGGCGATGGTGCGGATGCGCTGGGGCTGGCCGATTTCCAGGAAATACTGGCGCGCGAGTTTGATCGCCGCTTCGTTGCCCTCGGACCCGGAGGAACAGAACCACGCGCGCGTCAGTCCCCCGGGTTCGCCGGCCAGCAGGATGTCCGCAAGGTCCTCGGCCGGTTGGTTGGAGAATGTGCCGGTGTGGGCATAGGCCATGGCGGCGGCTTGGCGGCCGATGGCGTCGGCGATGCGGCGGTTGCCGTGCCCGAGGCAGGCGACGGCGGCACCGCCCGAGGCATCGACGATGGCTTGGCCATCGGCGGTGTGGAGGTAGATGCCCTCGCCCCGGACAGCGATGGGCGGGATGGCGCCGGAGCGATGGAGAATGCGGGTCATGCTGGTTCCGCCCGATAGAGGTGGGTTGGCGGCGATGCCGGTCCTAAACCGGCACCTCGCCCGCGACGATAATCCGCTTCATGAACCGCCGCGCGCCTTCCGGGTAATCCCCGTTGGCTTTGTGCATGAGGCAACGGTTGTCCCAGATCACGATATCGCCCTGCTGCCATTTGTGACGGTAGGTGAATTGCGGCTGAATGGCGTGGTCCACCAGCTCGTCGATCAGGCGGTGGCTTTCGTCGCGGTCCATGCCGACGATATGGTCCATCCGGTTGCGGCTGACATACAGCGCCTTGCGCCCGGTTTCGGGATGGGTGCGCACCAAAGGATGCACCGACGGCGGGCGGGCGGCGAGGATTTCCGGGGCGATCGACCGGCTGCGCACCAGACCGCCGCGCGCGGGCTTCATGGTGTGTACGACTTGCAGCGTATCCAGATATGCGCGCCGTTCCGCCGGCAAAGCCTCGTAGGCCGCGTACATGTTCGCGTATTGGGTGTCGCCGCCGGTTTCCGGCACCACGATCCCGTACAGCGCGGTCAGCGCGCTGGGGCGGGCCATGAAGGTGTCGTCGGAATGCCAGTTCGCCCCGGCGACGAGGCGCTTGCCGTCGCCGTGGATGTCGCGGTCCTCGCTGGACAGGGTGGTGACGGCCGGGAAGCCTTCCACGTGCGGGATTTCCGGGCGTATCTCGGGTTCCCCGAATAGCTGGATGGCGCGCAGGTATTCTCCGGTTTCGACGTTCTGGCCCCGGATGCACAGGACCTGATTGTCCCACAGCGCCTGCCGCAGCGTGGCGCCCAGGTCTTCGGACGGCGGCGCGCGGAAATCGACACCTTCGACGGCGGCTGCCATGTGGCCGCCAAGATTGGTAAAGTGCAGGTTCATTGGCGTTTCCCGGTTAGTCGGCCGGCGCGGCGTCGTAGCCTTTCCAGCGGTAGATCAGCACAGATCCCGCCCAACAAAGCACGAAGATGCCGATCACGGCAAAACCCAGCCGGTTCATGTCGTCGTTCAGGCCCGTCACGAACGACCAGACGGGACCGTGCAGATCGAACCGATCGGCCAGCAGGCCCAACGCCTCCACCCCGCCGATCAGCACCGCCACGGCGACCGAGGCGGCGGTGATCGTCAGGTTGTACCAGAGCTTGCGCATCGGCCGGACATCGGCCCAGCCGTAAGCGCCGACCATCAGCGCGCTGTCGGCGGTATCCACGAGTGTCATGCCGGCGGTGAACAGCGCGGGAAAGATCAGCATCTGCCAGTGCGGCATGCCCTGCGCGGACTCGCTCGCGGCAATGCCCAGGAGACCGACTTCGGTCGCCGTATCGAACCCAAGGCCGAACAGGAACCCTAGAGGATACATGTGCCAACTGCGCCCGATCAGGCGCATCGGGCGGCGCAAGAGCCAAGCCAGAACGCCGGTCGGCGCGGCATCCGAACCGGTGCGTGCGCCGCGGAAATCACGCCAAATACCGCGCAGGTTGTGCAGATTGATCGCCGCGATAATCAGCAGAAATCCTGCGGAAACCGCCGTTCCGATCGTCCCGCCGAAATCCTTGGCGCCCTCCAGCCCCGAGGCGGTGGCGGCGATCGTCAGGCACGCCAGAACGACGACCGTGGAATGGCCGAGGGAGAAATACAGACCCGCATCGACCGGCCGCTGGCCTTCCCGCATCAGCTTGCGCACGACGTTGTCGATGGCCGCGATGTGGTCGGCGTCAACCGCGTGCCGCAGCCCGAACACCCACGCCAGCAGCGCCGTCGCGAGCAACAGCGGCTGGCCGGCGAAAGCAGTGTACGCCCATAGCCAGGCCACCGCGTTCGCGGCGATCAGCCCGGCGAAGAGGATGCGCGTGCTCAGGCGCGCATCATCACGATATCGAAGGACGCGGTCTGCGAGCCGTCGGCGTTCTTGACGGGATCGACGATCAGCAGTTCCGGCCGGCTGGCGCTGTTCAGCCAGGAATCGGTTTCGTTGTACTGACCGCCCTTGAAGTACATTTGGGTGACAAGCCGTTCGGTCGTGCTGTCCACGCAGAAATGGATATGCGCGGGGCGCCAGCGGCCGGGCACCACCTGGTACGGCGGCGGGCGGACGGTGGTGATGGCATACCGGCCCTCGCCGTCGGTGCGCAGCACGGCAAAGCCGTGGAACGCGGGGTCGAGCGCCGGCGCCGTCGTGTCGTTCGGGTGCGCGTAGCGGCCGTTGGCGTTGGCTTGCCAGACTTCGACCTTGGCGTTGACGATCGGCGATCCGTCGTCGGTCAGCACGCGGCCGGACAGATGCAGTACGGTGCCTTTAGCCTTGCCGCCGTTCGTGAGGTCGCCGCCTTCGATGGGCGTGTGCATGAATGGATAGAACGGCCCCAGGATTTGCGGGGGCGTGCGGGGCAGGGTCTCGATATCGGCCATGGGGCGGTTTCCTTGTCTTGGCAACGTCGGTGTAAGATGCCCGGCATGCCGACCGATGCGCAATACCGCTTTCTGGAAACCAGCCGGGTTGGGCGTTTGGCGACGGCCGACGCCAAGGGCGTGCCCCATCTGGTGCCAGTCTGCTACGCGGTGATCGGGGACTCCGCCTACATCACGGTGGACGAGAAACCGAAGCGGACGGACATTCCGTTGAAGCGCATCCGCAATATCCAGGAGAATCCGGCGGTCGCGCTGACCGTGGACCGGTGGGACGAGGATTGGTCCCGGCTGGCGTGGGTGATGCTACGGGGGCGGGCTGTCGTACTTGAGGCGGGCGAAGAGCACGACCGAGCGCAGGTGCGGCTGCGGGAACGGTATCCGCAGTATCGGACGATGGATATCGCGGGGTTGCCGGTGATCGCGATCCGGATTTCCCGCGTGTTGGGGTGGGGGGATTTGGCGGGGTAGGCAGGCGCCCACCCCGCCGCATCGTCAAAGCTGCTTCAGATATTCCAGCAGATCCAGCCGCTGATCTTCCGTCAGGCTCCACCCGTAGGTGTGACCGCAATTGCTGCGGCCGGAGCCGATATCCTCGCAGCCGGTGGTTTGCAGAGTGAAGTCGAACCGGGTCTGTTGCGGTGCGAGCCCGACATGAACCGGATCGTATTCCGGCCCGATCTTAAACGCCGGCGTGCGGTCCTTCACCGATTTCAGCAGGTCGTACAGCGTGGGAACCGAACCGTTATGCAGGTAGGGCGCGACGGCCCAGATGCCCTGCATGACCCGCGATTCGTAACAGCCGGAGCCGCCGGAAGCCGTGCAGACACCGCCGGCCGCCGCGGCCATAGGCGGTGTCTGTGTGGTCTTGAGCTGCTGCGACTCCTGCGTTTGCCCCAAGGCGGCGACGGTCGTGGGGGTCGCCAGCGTCGTTCGCAGTTTGCTGGGCGCCGTGGTGTCGATGGCGTTGGGCTGCGGGAACAGCTTGTCCAGAATGCTGCCCGCGACCGCCGTGACCAGTACGCTGGTGGCCGGTGCCGATTTGCCGAGGATCGGGTCGCCCGGGAACACCGCGACATTCTCCAGAACGCCGGTGTTTTGCACCTGGCGGCCCAGCAACGTCGTCTCCTTGGTGTCGGTTCCGACATTGACCAGCGGCGTGGCCCAGGTCGGCTGGTTAATCGGCGCCGGCGTGCCGGCGGTTATGCCGTGGCAGTCCTTACAGCTTTTCGTGCCGGCCTCACCGGGCAGCGGGGTGTCGAACCAGACTTTGCCCTTGGCGACGCGGGCAGGGTCGACCGGCCATTGAAATTTCGGCGGGCCCATCTGACGGATCAGATTTTCCAGTTGTTCCAGACCGGCGAAATTCGCGGAGTTTCCATCGGTCAACGGATTGCCGCCGGTCGGACGGAAATTGACCCCCAGCAGTGCCCTGGGGTCCTTCACGGGATGGAAGGTCGCGAAGACGCCGAACACCTCGCCCAGGTTGCGTACCATGCCGAACAGGTTGTCGCCGTTCGGGGCGAAGCCCGGCCACTGGGTTTTATCCTGGATCGCGGCGTTCCACAGGAATGGATACCGCACCGCCGCATCGGCGCGCTTGATGTTTTCGGACAAAATATGATCCGGGGTTTCACCGATATCGAGGCCGGCGACACGGTTGAAGATCATGCCCACGGCGTCGAGGCGCGATGGCCCCCACACATCCAGCGACCCTTTGGGCGGCACGGAGTTGACGATCAGCGTGTGGTATCGCTTGTACCACAGTATCACATCCGCTTTCAGCTTGGCCGGATCGATCGGTGCGGCCGTCGGATCCCGCGCGTCCGTCGCGAAGGCGGCGAAGGCTTTGTCGCTGGCCAGTACTTTGCCGACCGCGTCGTCGATGTCGGTCAGCAGGGTTTGGAAATCCACGATCGCGGGACCGCCGTCGAGACGATAGCGGGTGCCCGTCACCTCGATCTCACGCGTGTGGCAGGCCGCGCAGTTCATGCCGACATACGCGACGCCGTCGGCATTCGCGGCGGTAAAACCGGCGGGGAGCATGGATGCCGGGTCCTCGAAATTCGGGAGATAGCCGTAACGGGCCAGCTTATCGGCGAGAAACGGCTTGCCGTTGGGCTGCTTGAGCGCATTCATCCACAGCAGCGGCATGATCTGCGACCCCTGGTCGGTCTTGTAATACATCGCGCGTGTGTTGAGACCCCAAGCGCTGCCCTGATCGACCTCGGTCCTCGTGCCCGCCGGGATGGGGCCTTGCTGTTGCGGCAGGCAACAACTGGTCATTGCCGCAAGAACAATCAGGCACAGGCTCAATCGGCGCATTTTTTGTCCCCCATCCGAAGAACGTACGTTATTGCATCGGCGACCCGAACGCAAGATGCGGATACGATCCGTCATTCCGCCCAGCTCGACCGAGCGACGATGCCCCAGCGGCCTTCTTGCAGGGTGACGATGTAGAGGGATTTGTAGCTGCCGATCGCCGATCCGTCCGGCCGGTAGCGGGTGAACTGGACCCGGAAATGCACTTTGTCCGGCCCGGCGTCGATGACGTCCCGGTAATCCCAGCGCGTATAGCCCCATCCCGCGGACTGCCCGGTACGCGCCCAGACCAGATTCACGTAGTCGGCCGGGGTGGGCATTATCGTGACCTTGCCCGAGTGGAACCGCACATGCGGGAAATGAAACCAGCGGGACCGGATCGCATCCGCGTCCTGGCGGTTGAAGGCGTCCATGAAGCCGTCGAGCGCCCCGAGCGCCCCGGCGATGGCATCCTTATTCGTGTCCGGCATCGCGATATCCTCCCGTTCGTACGTCGACAGTCTGGCATGGATCGCCGGACTGGCCGATAGTTCGGCGCGCAACATTCGTGGACCAACAACATGCTCGTCACCGGCACCACCGCCGTCGTCGTCATTATAGGTAACCCCATCGTGCAGGTGAAATCGCCGGGGGTCATGAACCGGTATTTCGCCGATCACGGCCAGAACACGGTGCTGGTGCCGGTGGAGATCGCGCCCGAGGGTATTCCGGCGTTCCTCGGCACGATCAAGGCCTGGACCAATTTGAAGGGGATTATCGTTACCGTCCCCTACAAGCAGGTCATGGCCCCGCTGCTGGACCGGCTGACCCCGCGCGCTCGGCGGTTTTCCACCGTGAATGTGATTCGCCGCGATGCGGATGGCAGCCTGGAGGGGGAGATGCTGGACGGTGTCGGCTTCGTCGCGGCGGCCGAGCGGTATGGGGTTCAGCCGAAGGGCAAGTCGGCGGCGGTGGTCGGGGCCGGGGGAGTCGCCAGCGCGATCGCGAACAGCCTGTGCGAGACCGGGGCGCGCAGCCTGCGCATCCACGACCTGGATCGGGCGAAACAAGACCATCTGATCGCGACGTTGCGCGATGCGTTCCCGGCCATCGACATCGCCGCCGGTCTGCCCGACTTGGCTGCGACGGATATTCTGGTGAACGGTACGCCGGTCGGGATGAACGGGGACCCGCGTTTGCCGCTGCCGGATGCGGTGCTGGCGGGCCTCACCGCCAAAACCTTTGTCGCCGACGTGGTCACCGCGCCGACCATGACGCCGTTCCTGACCTTGGCGCGGCAGCGCGGATGCACGATCCAGACAGGGGTGGAGATGACGGAAACCCAGCTTGTGCCGCTGGCCAGTTTCATGGGCGTCGCCGCCTTATGATAATCGTCGAAATGTCGTTGACGGCGGCGCTGACCGAAGATTATACGATAATCCTCGAAAGGTCGAACAACTCGTGGATACGCCCCAAACCGTCGCCGCCCTCGCGGCCCTCGCGCACGAACACCGGCTCGGCATCTACCGCATGCTGGTGGAGCAAGGCCCGAACGGCCTGCCCGCCGGTACCATCGCCGAACGTCTGGGGTTGGTGCCGTCGTCGCTGACGTTTCATCTGCAACATCTGCTGCGCGCCGGTCTGATCTCTCAGCGGCGCATTGGTCGGCAGCTGATTTATGCCGCCGACTTCGCTGTCATGCACGCGCTGGTCGGATTTCTGACCGAGAATTGCTGCGGCCGCGACGAAGCCGCCTGTTGCCAAAAGGAAGCATCATGACCATCGCGATTATCGGTGCCGGCCCGGTCGGACTGGCCGCCGCCGCGCATCTGTTGGCGCGCGGCGCCACGCCTTTGGTGCTGGAGGCCGGGCCCGCCGTAGGCCATGCCGTCCGCCAATGGGGGCATGTGCGCATGTTTACGCCGTGGCGGTACTGCATCGACGGTCAGGCGGCGGCGCTGCTGGCTGCTCATGGGTGGACCGCGCCGCCGGACGACGAGATCCCCGATGGGAATGCATTGGTCGCACGGTATCTCGAACCGCTGGCCGCCGGGCTCGCGCCGTATGTGCGGTACGGCAGCCGGGTCACGGGTATTGCCCGTAAACACCGCGACAAGGTACGGTCTGGGGACCGGGCGAGCCTGCCGTTTGTGCTGCGGGTTGCCGGAGCGGACGGGATCGAAACGACCATCGAGGCGCGCGCCGTGATCGACGCCTCCGGCACTTGGTTCACACCAAACCCCGCCGGTGCCGACGGGTTGCACGCCATCGGGGAAATCCAGGCCTCCGAGCGAATCGCCACCGGTATTCCCGACGTGTTGGGCAAGGATCGCGCGGTGTATGCCGGGCGCACTACGGCGGTCGTTGGCAGCGGACACTCCGCACTGAACGCCTTGATCGATCTGGCCACTTTACGAGACGCCGTTCCCGGCACGCGGGTTCTGTGGATCAGCCGCAAACAGCGCCTGGACGACGCCTTCGGGGGCGAGGGCGCCGACGCGCTCGCGGCTCGGGGCGCGCTGGGCAGCCAATCGCGGGCGCTAGTGGACAGCGGCGCGGTCGAGGTCGTGGCTCCATTCTATATCGAATCCATCGGCCGTTCGGCGAGTGGCGGTCTGCGGATCGCGGACCGGGTGCGGACCTTGGAGGCGGACCGGATTATCGTCACGACAGGATTCCGGCCCGATTTGGCGATGCTGCGGGAAATGCGGCTGGCGCTCGATCCCTGGCTGGAGAGTGCCGCCGGCATCGGACCGATGATCGATCCGAACCTGCACAGTTGCGGCACCGTTCGCCCGCACGGCGCGATCGAACTGGCGCACCCGGAGCCGGATTTTTACATCGCCGGCATGAAAAGCTACGGGCGCGCACCGACGTTCCTGCTGGCGACCGGGCATGAGCAGGTCCGCTCCATCGCCGCGATGCTGACCGGCGATGAGGTTGCCGCGCGGCGGGTCGAGCTCGATCTGCCGGAAACCGGGGTTTGCAGTGTGACCGGACCGGCCGTTTCGGCATCTTCCTGCTGCGGCGCTCCGCCTCCGCCGAAGGTCGATGCTTGCTGCGCCGCCGGCGCCGAGGCACGCTCCCCGGGAACGAGCGGATGCGGCGGTAAGCCCGCCGTTGTCAGGGAGACCGAAACCGCATGCTGCGCGTAGGACCGGCAGCCGTTGAACATGACTCGCCGGCGCTAAGCCCCACCGTCATGCCGACGCCGGTCGGCATCCGTGACTTCCTTGTAAGCCGCGTCCAAGTCGTGGATGCCGACCTGTGCCGGCATGACGGTGAAACAGCCACCGAGTGGTCGCAAATTCCGACCGTCGGTCGAAGCCAATGACCCCGCGCACAAGCCGCAGCGTCGTCGTTGCCACACTCGGCGTCACACAAACTCTGTCCTGGGGTTCGTCGTACTACCTGACCGCGGTGTTCGCCGATCCGGTGTCCACCGGATTGGGCATGCCGAAATCCTGGTATTTCGCTATGGTGTCCGGCGCCTTGCTGCTGTCCGGTCTGCTGGGTCCCTGGGCCGGACGCATGATCGATGAGCGTGGCGGCCGCGGCGTGCTGGCCGGTACCAACGTGATTTTCGCCGCCGGGCTGGTGTTGATGGGGCTGGCGCCGGGTCCGATCGGGCTCGCCATCGGCTGGGCGGTGGTCGGCGTGGGCATGGGTTTCGGGTTGTACGAGGCCGCCTTCGCCACCGCCGCCGGCTTGTATGGCAGCGAGGCCCGCAACGCCATTACCGGCATCACTTTGTTCGCCGGCTTCGCCAGCACCGTCGGCTGGCCCGCCAGCGCCTTTTTTATCGAGCATTTCGGCTGGCGCGGCGCCTGCTTCGCCTGGGCCGCGCTCCATATACTGCTGGGGTTGCCACTGAACCTGTTCCTGGTGCCGAAAGCGCCGCCGCCGCCGCCCGTCGCCGCTCATACCGAAACGCCCGGCGGCGTGTCGGGGACCATGATCGTTCTGGCCGCCGTGTTCGCCGCCACCTGGTTCGTCGCCGGGGCCATGGCCGCGCATCTGCCACGCTTGTTGACGGCTCTGGGCGTCGCGCCTCTGGCTGCCATCGCCGCCGCGTCGCTGGTCGGGCCGGCGCAGGTCGCCGCGCGTGTGCTGGAATTCACCGTGCTTCGCCGAGGCTCGCCGTTGTTGTCCGCCCGGCTCGCAGCCCTGGGTCACCCGATCGGTGCTGCTGCGCTGGCGATCCTCGGCGCCCCGGCGGCGGTGGCGTTCGTGCTGCTGCACGGCGGCGGCAACGGGATCATGACCATCGCCCGAGGCACCCTGCCACTCGCGATGTTCGGTCCCGCCGGCTACGGCTTGCGCACCGGGTTGCTGGCGGCGCCCACACGGTTGCTGCAAGGCGGTGCGCCGTTGTTGTTCGAACTGGTGCTGGACGACTTCGGCCCCTACGGCGCGCTAGCGCTGTCCGGCGCGCTGACCGCCGCGTCCTTCCTGCTGCTGATGTCGATCCGCCCGCCGCGCGACCATGGCGCCTGACGCCGAACCGAGGCAAATTCGCCGCCGACAAACGGGAGAGACACCATGACCCAAGCCCTGACCGGCATCCGCGTCATCGACATGACGCATAACCAGGCCGGCCCCGCCTGCGCCCAGATCCTCGGCTTCCTCGGCGCCGACGTGATCAAGCTGGAGGAACCCAAAGGCGGCGACGTCGCCCGCACCAACATGCGCGACAAACCCGACAGCGACAGCCTGTTCTTTCTGATCCTGAACGCCAACAAGCGCAGCCTGACGCTGAATTTGAAGACCGAGGAAGGCAAAGCGCTGTTCAAGAAAGTCATCGCCGAGTCCGACGTGCTGCTGGAGAATTTCGGGCCGGGAGCACTGGATCGTCTGGGCCTGGGCTACGACGTGCTGAAAGAACTGAACCCTCGGCTGATCTATTCCACCATCAAAGGCTTCGGCACCTACGGCCCGTACAGCGGCTTCAAGAGTTTCGAACCGATCGCGCAGGCCATGGGCGGCGCGATGTGCGTCACCGGCTATGCCGACGGGCCGCCGACGTTCAATTTCCCGGCGGTCGGCGATTCCGGCACCGGCATGCACATGGCCATCGGTATTCTGGCGGCACTGCAACAGCGTCACACGACTGGCCTCGGCCAGCATGTGGAAGTGTCGATGCAGGATGCGGTGGTCAATCTGATCCGCGTCAGCCTGCGCGACCATCAGCGCATGGGGCACCCGCCGGTCCGCAGCGGCAACCAGCTGGGCCGCACCGTACCCGGAACGACCTTCCTATGCGCGCCCGGCGGTCCGAACGATTACGTGTATATTTTCTGCCAGCCGCAAATGTGGAAAGCGCTTGTGGGCGCGATGGGCCGGGATGATCTGGCCGACGATCCGCGCTTCAAGACACCGGATGCCCGCTGGGAAAATCGTGCCGCCTTGGAAGCCATCGTCACCGGCTGGACCATGCAACGTTCCAAGCACGAGGTCATGCGCGTTCTCGGCGATGCCGGCGTGCCCTGCGGCGCCTGTCAGGATACCGGCGAGGTGTTGGCCGATCCGCATTTGCGCGAACGCGAAATGATCCTGGATATCGATTATCCCACGCGCGGCGTCTATCAGACGGTCGGTTCGCCCATCAAACTATCCGCTTCGCCCGCCAACGTGACGCGTCCGCCGTTGCTGGGCGAGCACACGGCGGAACTATTGGGCGAATTGTGCGGCGTCGGGGCGGACGAGGTGAAGAAGCTGCGGGACAGCGGGGTCGTGTGAGGCGTCACGCCAAAACCACCCCGTCCCCGCCCGCGAACAACGCCTCCACCGCCGCGGCGCGCCGTTCCAGAACGGCGCGCTGGTTGATGTAGCCCTTGTCGGTGATCTCCCCCGCGTCGATCGACGGCGGTTCGTCCAGAATCGCCAAACGCGCGGGGGCCATCGAACTGCCGCCATGCGTGGCGCGCATCGTCCGCAGGCCTTGCCGCAGCCGGTCCCGCAAATCCGGCGCCTCCCGATACGCCGGATTCACAAAAACCAGTGCCCCAATTTCCGCTCGGTCGTGGCCCGCGATCACCGCGTCCTGCACCAGCGGATCGCACGCCGCGATCAAGGCCACGCGAACATTGCCGGTGGAAACCCAGGTGCCGGAGGTCAGCTTGAAATCCTCGGCCACCCGCCCATCGAACACCAAGCCCCGCGCGGGATCGGCGGGGTCGGCGAAGCGCATGGCATCGCCGATGCGGTAAAATCTTTCGTCGTCGAAGGCCGCGCGAGTCAGATCGTCGCGGCGATGGTAACCGGGCGTGACGCCGGCACCGCGCACCCGGACCTCCATCTTCCCCGCCACCGGCACCAGCTTCAGTTCCGTTCCGGGACCGGGATTGCCGGTCAGGCCGGAGCGTTCGGCATGAAAATGCACCGATGTCGCCATCGGCGCCGTTTCGGTCGAGCCCCAGGCCGACAGCAGCGCGAGATCGCCGTTTTTCTCGGACAGGGCCAAAGATTCAAGCCGTTCCCACAGGTTTTGCGGCAGCGCCGCGCCCGCGTAGAAAATACCGCCGAGGCGGGAGAAAAAATTGCGGCGCAAATCCTCATCGCGTTCCAGAAACGGCAGCAACAGGTCGTAGCCGCGGGGGACGTTGAAATAGAAGGTCGGCGCGATCTCCCGCAAATTGCGGACGGTGGTGTCGATCGCGCCGGGCGCGGGCTTGCCGCCGGCGATGTACAGCGTGCCGCCCGCGCGTAGCACCATGTTGAAACAGGCATTGCCGCCGAACGTATGGTTCCACGGTAGCCAGTCGCACAGAACCGGCGGCGTCGTGTCCACGAACGGCCAGAGCTGCGCCCAGCTCTCCTGGTTCGAGCACAGCATAAGCTGCGTATTGATCACCCCTTTCGGCGCCCCGGTGGACCCCGACGTGAACAAGATCTTCGCGACCGTATCCGGTCCGGTCGCGGCGAAAGCGTCGTCGGCACGAGCGGTCGGAGCTTGTTCCATCAGCGCCGCCAGCGGCGTCGCCTCCGCCCCCACCGCCGCCAACGCCGGAGCGAACCGCTCGGGGTTATCGGCGAACACCAGCCCGGGCGTCAGGGCCGCGAAGATTGCCTTCAGCTTGGCATGATCGCGCGACATCAGCGAATAGGCCGGCGAGACCGGCGCCACGGGAATGCCGGCGTACATCCCACCCAACGTCAGCAACGCATGGTCCACGGAATTGTCCGACAGGATCGCGATGGGGCGTTCCGAGGACAGGCCGCGCGCCAGAAGACCCTCGGCGATGCGCCGCACCGCGTCCAACGTGGCGGCGTAGGAGATTCGGCGCCAATCGTCGCCAACACGTTCTGCCAGGAAGATCCGGTCCGGCCGTTCGGCGGCCCAGCGCAGCAGCCAATGCCCGACGGTGGCCGCATGCGGCCGCAACGGCTCCTTCGAACGCACCAAAATGCTGCCATCCCCCCGCTGCTCGGTTTCGACGCGCGCGGGGGCGAAGGCGAGGGTGGAATGGCGCATCCGTGTCCGTTTCCCAAGTTCTTGCGGCGTTCGGGCCGACAGTACGGCGGGCCCGCGTGCGCTGGCAACCGAACGAGCTATGGCACGTTACCGCGCGGTGTCAGGCGGTTCTTCCAAAACGGTCCGCACGAACGCCAGCAAATCCCCGCCCGGAAACAAATGGCCGCGCATGCCGGCCCGTAGCGCCGCTTCCATGTCGCTGGGTTGGTCGCCGATCATCGCGCAGTGTTTCGGCTGCAAGTCCCACGCCCGCATAAGGTCCAGCAGCATTCCCGGGGCCGGTTTGCGCCAATCGCTGTCCCGGCGATAAGCCTCGACCGTGGCCTCGGGGTGGAAGGGGCAGTAGCGAAAATCGTCGATCCGGCCGCCGGCCAAACGGCATTCCGCGGCGATCCAGGCCAGCAGGTCCCGCACCGCGTCCTCGGTATAGAACCCGCGGGCCACGCCGGATTGATTGGTGACGATGAAGACCAGCCAGCCAGCCTCCGTTGCGTATCGAACGGCCTCGCGGGCGCCCGGCATCCAATCGAAGCGGTCGCGGGAGCCGACGTAGCCGTGGTCGACGTTGATCACGCCGTCGCGGTCCAGAAACAACGCGCGGCGCATCAGACCGCCTCCGCCACCGTTTCCTTGCTGGCACGTACCTTGTCCACGCGGCGGCCGTCCATCTCCAACACCTCGAACCGCCAGCCGGCGAACACGATGCGGTCGCCAGCGCGGGGCACGCGGCGCAGTAGCGCGAGCAGTAGACCGGCGGCGGTGTGATAGCTGCCCTCGGCCGGGAGGTCCGGGAGCGACAGACGCGCCTTCAGCTCATCCACCGGCATCATGCCGTCCATTACCAGGGTGGTTTCGCCGTCCGGACCGGTGACGCTGACGGGCACGTCGGTGTCGGTGGGGTCGCCGACGATGGCCTCCAGCACATCGGCCGCCGTGACCACGCCTTCGAAGCTGCCGTATTCGTCCATCACCAGAGCGAGCCCCAGAACGTCGGATTTCAGCCGTTCCAGCGCGTCCAAAGCGGTCACGGTATCCGGCACGATGATCGGCTGACGCAATGCCGCGCCCAGCGACAGTTCGCCGCCGCCGAGGATGCGGTCCAGCAGGTCTTTCGCCTGCACGATGCCCACCACATTATCCACCGACCCGTCGCACACCACGAAGCGGGAGTGCGGGGCCTCTTTCAGAGCCGCCGCGATATCCTTGGGCGAGTCGGTCTGGTCGATCCAGACCAGTTCCGTGCGCGGGGTCATGATCGCGCGCACCGGCTTGTCGGCCAGACGCAGTACGCGCTCGATCATGTCGCGCTCTTCGGCTTCCAGAACGCCGGCCTGCGCGCCCTCCGCCAGCAGCATTTTTAGCTCTTCTTCCGTCACCGTCTGATCCGGCGCACGATGCACGCCGAACAGCCGCAGCACCACGCCGGTCGATTTCCCCAGCAGCCAGACAGCGGGGGAACCGATGCGCGCCACCCAGGCGATCGGGCGCGCGACTTTGGCGGCCGTCAGCTCCGGGTTCCGCAGCGCGAGGTGCTTGGGCACCAGCTCCCCGATCACCAGGGTCAGATAGGTGGTGACGATGACCACGACCGCCAGCGACAGCGTTTCCGCCGCCGAGGCCATGGCGGGGAAGGTTTCCAGCCATTCCTGCAGATGGGAGGCGATGCGGGCGCCGCCGAACACGCCGGTCAGGACGCTGACCAAGGTGATACCGACCTGAATGGTGGGCAGAAAGCGTTGCGGGTCCTCAGCCAGCATGCGCGCCGCCGCCGCCCCTTTCGTCCCCTTCCGCTCCAGCACCGCCAACCGCGCTCGGCGGACGGAGACGAGCGCGAGCTCGCTCATGGAGAAAAGCCCATTCAGCAGAATGAGCAGGAGGACGAAGAGAATTTCCAGACCGGTTCCCATCATGCCGGCAGGATAGCACGGATCGTCGGGTTTGCGATGGTGTGGGGGAAAATGGACATATCATTGTATGGTGAGAATTATCTTGTTTTTTAGTCGTCATCCGTGGTTTGTTAACCATTATCACGACGCCGGAGACCCAGGATGCACCCCGCCCGCACCGCTCAGATTATTCGCTTCCCGGTCAAAAAGCCTATGGAATCCCCGGAAAACGACCGATTGACCCAGGCGCTGACGAGCCTCGACATCGCCTTGGCGGAGCAAAAATCCGCCATCGCGGCATGGCGGCAATCGTTAACGGAACTCCGGGGCGTCGTAACCGGACTCGGGCAAGGTCTGAACGAGTATCAGGCAAGCCTACGGCGATTGGATTCGGATGTCGCGACCCTGAACGGCGACGCCCGCGCCATCGAGGCCTGGGCGGACGCAGTGCTGGAGCAAGGGGTTGCGCCGGAGGCCTGATCCCGTTTTCCTGGGGGAGTCCCGGAGGAAAAGTCATGCCTTTGATTGCCCTATTGCGCGCCGCCCGTGTGGTGCCGGTGGCGCGGACAAGCTCCGCCGCCCATGCCGCCATCGCCGTTGCGTGGCTGCGCGACGCCGGGCTGCGCATCTTTGAAATTACGATGACCATTCCGGATGCGCCGGCGCTGATCCGCGATCTGGCGTCTGATCCCGAACTGTTGATCGGGGCGGGAACGGTGCCGGATCGCGCGACGGCCGAGGTCTGTCTTAACGCTGGCGCCCGCTTCATCGTAGCGCCCTGGGTCGATGCCGCGCTGTCCGCCCCATGCCGCGACGCGGGCGCATTGCTGATGCTCGGCGCGGTGACGCCGACCGAGGTGCGGGCGGCTCTGGCCGCTGGGGCGGACGTGGTGAAGATCTTCCCGGCGTCCTCGGTCGGCGGTCCCGCGCATATCAAGGCGTTGGCGAGCGTGCTGCCGCACGTGCCGTTCTGCCCAACCGGCGGCGTGGAACCCGGCAATGTCGCGGCCTACCTGGCAGCCGGGGCGGCGTTCGTCGGTATGGGCGGCGCGTTGGTCGACGAAAAACGCATCGCCGCCGGGGACCGGGGCGCGATCGAAGCCGCCGCACGCGCCGTGCTGCCATGAGTGTCGATCTGCTGTGCATGGGCGAGCCGATGCTGGAGTTCAACCAGCTTCCGCCGCTGCCCGACGGGTCCCGCCAGTATCTGGAGGGGCACGGCGGCGACACCTCCAACGCCGCCATCGCCGCCGCCCGGCAGGGTGCTCGTGTCGGGATGATAACAGCGGTCGGGCGGGACATGCCGGGCGATAGTTTTGTCGATCTCTGGACGCGGGAGGGTGTGGATACGTCCACCGTTCTGCGGTCCGATCGGGCACAGACCGGGGTGTATTTCGTCACCCATGACTCGGGCGGGCATCATTTTCTGCATTACCGAGCGGGGTCGGCGGCTTCGTTGTTCGGTCCGGCGGATGTGCCGGAGGCGGCGATTGCCGGTGCTCGGATGTTGTATGTGTCAGGCATCAGTCAGGGGATTTCCGCCACCGCTTGCGACGCGGTATTCGCGGCAATCGATTGCGCGCGGCGGCACGGGGTCTCGGTGGCGTACGACACCAATTACCGGCCCCGCCTCTGGCCGCCCGCCCGAGCGGCGGCGACGATGCACGCGGCGATGGGATCGGTGGATTACGCGCTGCCGGGGATCGAGGATGTGCGCGTCCTAACCGGGCTGACCGAACCGGAGGCGATGCTGGATTTTTACCTGCGGCTTGGTCCGCAGGTCGTGGTGTTGAAGATGGGCGAGGACGGTGCGTGGCTGGCGACGCCGGATCGACGGGTTCGGGTTCCGGCTTTTCCGGTGCAGGCGGTGGATGCGACCGGCGCGGGCGATACGTTCTGTGGGTCCTTTCTTGCGCGGATTTTGGCGGGCGATGGGCCGGAGGACGCGGTGCGGTATGCGTCGGTGGCGGCGGCGTTGAAATGCACGGGGTATGGAGCGGTGGGACCTATTCCCCAAGCGGCTGCGGTGTGGGAGGAGTTTCGTTGTCAGACTTGAAAGTCTTCCGGGGCATGGAGCGCAGTTTTCAGCCACGATCATGCCCCCCACATGAAAAATCCAACGAATATGACAGAAAAAGAATCCAAATATGCAATATGTACCTTCCACATTCTACAAGCGTTAAACGTCGATATATATAGCATAAACGAAACACAATAAACCGCGAATGAGACAGTCCAGGCTTCAGAAAATAGCGTCGAAAGTCCCAACAATTTGCGACATAATGCCGATAAAGCATAAACTGTGGACAG
>Ga0214182_1000197_pt1 | contig 28061 bp, 28 predicted proteins | sample TroBogEpilimnion_8_FD_153020 | JGI IMG/M metagenome (GOLD analysis project Ga0214182, IMG submission 153020) | Freshwater microbial communities from Trout Bog Lake, WI - 14NOV2007 epilimnion | ecosystem: Environmental > Aquatic > Freshwater > Lake > Epilimnion/Euphotic zone | place: Trout Bog... | reverse complement strand
GTTCCCTATGGTGCTGGTGGTGGTGCAGATACTCGTAGTCGTCAGATAGCCCAGAAGATGAGTGTGATTTTGAAGCAGCCCATTATTGTGGATAACAAACCTGGTGCTGGTGGCAATATTGGTACCGAGTTTATTTCTCGAGCCGCACCAGATGGCTACACGATTGGTATGGGTAACTTCGCACCAATGGCAGTGAATAAAACTCTTTTTGGTAATTTACGTTACGATCCCGAAACAGATTTAACCCCTATTATTCTTATCGAAAAGGGGCCCTTGGTATTGGTTGTCAACCCAAACTCGCCTTACAAGACTGTACAAGACATTGTGAGCGCAGCTAAGGCCAAGCCCGGCGTTCTTACTTTCTCATCTGGCGGCATTGGCGGTAGTCATCAGCTATCAGCAGAAATTTTTGAGCAAAATGCAGGTATCGAAATGATTCATGTTCCCTATAAGAGTGGTTCAGGAGGATTAACTGATCTGATGGCTGGAAATGTGACGATGATGTTTGATCAAATGTATTCTGCAATGCCCAGTATCAAAGCAGACAAGTTACGCCCCATTGCCATCACCAGCAAGAAGCGTTCGCCGCTACTGCCAAATATACCTAGCTTTGCAGAGGTGGGCTATCCCAAGGTTGAAGTACTGAATTGGCAAGGCTTAATTGCTCCTAAGGGAACGCCCAAAGCCGTCATTGATAAATTAAATGCTGCAGCTAATGAAGCTCTAAAAGATCCGCAGTTGCGTGAGCTGATGCTTTCTCAAGGTAATGAGATTGGCGGCGGCAGCCCTGCTGAATTTGCCGCTCTCATTAAAGCCGAGAGTGCTAAATGGGGTGCTGTTGTCAAAACTGCCAATATCAAACCGGAGTAAAAAAGATGTGAATCTGATGCGCAATTTCAGTAGTAAATAATAAAGGGGCTAAAGCCCCTTTGTTTATTCATCTATTTATTTATCGCTTAGTTTATTTAAGCGCCTGGTAAGTCAGAATGCCCAAGAATGTGAGAGTGAGTGAGCCAACCAAGTGAAGCAATGCAGTACCGAGAGCCCAACTCAATTCGCCACGCTGCATAAATCCAACCACTTCAGCAGAAAAACTTGAGAAGGTAGTTAAACCTCCAAGAAATCCCGTAATGACAAAGAGCTTCCACTCAGGGGAGAGATTAGGATTGTTACCAAAAAAAGCAATGGCGATACCAATTAAATAACCACCAACCATATTAGAAAGCAAAGTTCCCAATGGGATGATGGAAGCCGCGCCAACCGTTAAAAAGTTAAATGCGGCTCTGAGTAAAGCACCCAAGCCAGCACCGAAAAAAATTGCAAGGATTGATAACCACATAATCTGTTCTTTATTGAATTGAAAAACCCAGCATGCTAATTGAACTCATCTCGATTCCATCGATATAGACTTTAGCTTGTTCCCCCTCCTGCTGTAAAGCTAAGGTATACAAAGCTGGCCAATAGTGTTCTGCAGTCGGAATGGAGAGATGTGCCGCATCACCATATCGCTCCCAATCTATCAAAGGATCATGGTGATTGGCACGCATCTCTGAGATAAAAAAATCATTAAATTCTTTTGCCCATGGGTATGGCTCGGCGTCCTCTTGCCAATGGATAGTACGTAAGTTATGCACTATATTGCCGCTAGAAAGAATCAGGATATTTTCATCACGTAAAGGACGCAATTGTTTGGCAAGCTCATAGTGCTCACGTGCAGACATAGATCCATCAAGACTTAATTGCACCACAGGCACATTAGCATCTGGGTACAGGTATTTAAGCACTGACCAAGCACCATGATCAATACCCCACTCATTCTCCTCAAGTACCACGGAGATGTTTAATAGCTCCTGTACGCGATCTGCTAATGCTGGACTGCCTGGTGCAGGATATTGAATATCGAAAAGTTCTTCTGGAAATCCACCAAAGTCATGAATTGTTTTTGGTTTAGCCATTGCAGTAACCCAAGTACCTCGAGTTACCCAGTGTGCTGAGATTACTAAAATAGCGTCAGGACGCTTTAAAGATTTTCCAAGAGCAGTCCATGCCGCTGTGTAGCGGTTTGGCTCTATGGCATACATTGGACTGCCATGGCCAGCAAATAATGCAGGTTGGCGATGGCTAGTCATTAATGCGGATTAACCGAATACGTAACCTGTATGAGCTGCAACTAATGCAAACAAAATAGCCAAGCTGGTAGCTGCTGCCAACATCACGACCAATGTAATGATCTTTTTGTTGACTGCTGCTTTAGATTCGTTATGCCACTCGTTCATGCTAAATCCTCTGTAAACACATTAATGAATAGAGTAATTATCCACTATCGACCGCGTCCAGCCTTGCGCATCATGCCTTTTCCACCGCCAAAGCCTGCCTGAGGCCTTCCGGCTGGGCCAGAGGGTCCTTTTGGAACGGGTGGACGTGCTGGAGGCTTGGCAGCCACCGCTTTTACTGGGGTTTTTGAATCTGGTTTCTTTTCGTCAGTCACTTTGAGCTCCTATGGATATCATATTGCCATGATTACTGACTATTCTATCCAAGCTGTCGCGATTAATGCGATTCCTTTAATTTTTGCCATCACGATCCATGAGGCAGCTCATGGCTATGCGGCCCGAAAATTTGGTGATAACACCGCCTATATGTTGGGTCGGGTGAGCCTTAACCCCGCCAAACATATAGATCCTGTTGGCACTATCTTGATTCCCTTGGTTTTAATCCTAACAGGATCCCCATTTTTGGTAGGGTATGCCAAACCTGTGCCCGTCAACTTTGGTCGCCTCAGAAATCCCAAGATTGACTCAATTTGGGTTGCCCTGGCAGGACCTGGATCCAATTTCATCCAGGCGCTGATCTGGCTAACCCTCCTGATATTTCTAGTGGGATTTGGAGTTGATGAAAAATTTTTGATCTCAATGTCCCAAGCTGGCATCTCCTGGAATCTCGGTTTATTGGTATTTAATCTCTTTCCACTGCCCCCATTAGATGGTGGACGCATTCTTGCTGGCCTGCTACCGACCCGTCAATCAATTGCGCTTGGACGCCTTGAACCATGGGGGTTCTTCATTGTCCTTGCTCTGGTATTTACCGGGATCATTGGCAGCCTCTGGATGACACCCCTCATGAGCTTCTTTGAATGGCTTATTCTTCTCCTAACCAGCCCCTTGAGAATGATTTTTTAAGCGAAAACTACAAATCTGAGATATGCTGATTTGTAGTGGCACACCTGATTAATGGAGAACAACCATGAAACTACAAAGATTAATCCTTGCATCCACCGCAACCGTTTTAGCAATTGGTGCGGGCACCGTATTCGCTCAATTCCAAAATGCTGAAAAAGCAGTCGATTATCGTGAAAGCGTTTTCACTGTGATGGGAACTCATTTCGGGCGCATTGGTGCAGTTGTAAAAGGTGAGGCGCCCTTCAACAAAGACGAAGTCGCCAAGAATGCAGCAATCGTAGCAATGATGTCCACCCTTCCATGGCAAGCCTTTGGTCCTGGTACCGAAGGCGGTAAGGCAAAACCTGAGATCTGGTCTGACAACGCCAAGTTCAAAGCCGCTGGTGAAAAGATGCAACTAGCTGTGGCTGACCTCAATAAAGCTGCGCAGTCAGGCGATCAAGAAAGTATTAAGAAAGCATTTAGCGCAGCCGGGGCAGCTTGCAAAGGCTGCCATGATGATTTCAAGAAGAAATAGTGAATCTTTGTGGTGCTTACTTGCTAATAAGAAAGCCCACAGTGATCGCGATTAAGCTCAATAGCATGAGAGCAAAAGTACGTTGTAATCCTCCGTCCTTGGAGGCACGACCCAAGTCAGCCGGCAAATATTTTGCCTCCTCGCTTGGGTCAATTTCTTTATCACCGCTGATCATTGGCTTAATCAGATCCTCTCTTTTAAATTTCTTGTAGAAAATAATTGCGGCAAGGTGAATAGCGATCAGCGTCAGTATTACTACTTGGTTGCCTTCATGAATCCCTGACAACAATGAAGAGACTGAGCTAGATACATACTTTGCTAGGGGCCCCTGAAAAGACACCTCATCATCGATAAATAAACCAGTGACGACTTGAATACTCAAAACCAATAGCAAAACAACAATAGAAATCGCACCGATGGGGTTATGACCCAGAACGCGTGGTGAACTGCCACTTAAGTAATCAAAAATGGCTTTTTTACTTGGAAAGAAAGATGCAAACCTTGCGTGGGTAGAGCCAACGAAGCCCCAAATGACTCGGAATACCAGTAGAGTCAAAATGCTATAACCGAAATAGGCATGCCATTGAGTAAATTCATCGCCCAAATTGATCGTTACAAAGCTAGCAGTGATAAATACCACCAGCAACCAGTGGCATAAACGGATAGGCAAGTCCCATACGCGAATTATTTTCTTCATCCCTTAAGAATAATGCTCTTCTCCTCTAAAATGGGAGATTCATGAATCCCGGCAAAGCCTTTAGAACCCTACTGCTGTACCGCGTTGGCGCGACACTCAGCTATCAAATTATGATGGTAGCAGTTGGCTGGCACCTCTATGAGATTACCCACAGTGTTGTATCCCTTGGCCTCATTGGGCTTGCTGAGCTGGTTCCCTACTTTGTTCTAGCCCTTTACTCCGGCCATGCAGTAGACCACTACTCACGCAAAAAGATATCTGCACTTGCTGCTTTGATCCATGTATTGGTAGCTTTATTTTTAACTGCGATTGCGCTTGAATGGCTATCACCACCAGTGCCGCTTATTTATGTAGCAGTTGGTTTTATTGGCGTTGCAAGAGCCCTTCTTCGACCTTCATATCAAGCTTTATTTGGACAGATTATTCCACGTGATCAACTCACCAAATATATGGCATATGCAAATGCCTCATTCCAAATCTGCGTCGTTACAGGGCCGGGATTGGGCGGCTTAATGATTGGCTTTACTAGCCTGACTTGGACATATGCCCTAGCCGCCCTTTGTGGCTTAATTAGCCTCTATGGGGTAACGCTGATTCAGGCACGCCAAGAAAAATCACCTGAGCTACCGATCCATTTCTTAAAAAGCTTCATGCAGGGTTTTGATTACGTTAAAAAGCATGAGTTAATTCTGAGCACCATGGCTCTGGATATGTTTGCTGTTTTATTTGGAGGTGCCGTATCCATACTTCCGGCATTTGTAAGCGAGGTCTTGCACGCCGGTCCTGAAGTGCTAGGCATCTTAAGAGCAGCGCCAGCAGCAGGCTCTGTTTTAACTGGTATTTTCTTAGCCAATCGCCCGATCTTGAATGATTCCGGGAAATATCTCCTACTCTCAGTGGCAGGATTTGGCCTATCTATTATTGGATTTGGGATCTCGACCCAGTTATGGATATGCGCATTTTTCTTGTTTGCCTCGGGCTGTTTTGACTCAGTATCAGTAGTGGTTCGTAGCAGCATCGTACAGCTAACCACTCCAGATCATATGCGTGGCCGTATTAGTGCAATCAATGGAATATTTATAGGCTCCTCAAATGAACTTGGCGCTCTAGAGTCAGGCATTGCTGCAAGTCTCATGGGTCTAGTACCATCCATTATTTTTGGCGGAATTGCAACCATTGGCATTGTTATGATTACCTACAAACTTGCCCCGCACCTATATAAATTTCATATTCGAGATATCACTTAATCTCAGGCAAATCTTTCTGAATAATCTTTAGGCCAGCACGCAAAGCTGTTTGATAGCGCTCACGTTCAGCCTTAATTGTTTCAGCGGTCCACTTGAAAAATCCTTCGCCTGTTTTCATGCCAAACTTACCGCTAGCAATACGATCACTCAAGCACTTCGCAATTGTCGGCGAATTATTCAAAGTCGGATAAATGGTTGCGCCCCCAGCACCATGCACCTCAAGGCCTGCATGATCTCTCTGCATAGCTGGACCAGCCGCAATATAGCGAAAGCCAAAACCAAAACGAACGGCTTTATCAATATCCTCTGGCGTACAGATACCCTCATCCACCATAGCAAATGCCTCGCGAGATAAAGCATGCTGCAAACGATTCGCTAAAAATCCTGGGAGGTCTTTTTTGACGGTTACCGGCACCATGCCGCACGCAGTCATTAAGCGTGAGAGGCTTTCGCCAACTAGAGGTGAAGTCTTTGCTCCGTAAACTACTTCAACACAAGGCACCAAGTGTGCGGGCATAAAAAAATGTAAGCCAATCATGCGTGCTGCTGTTTTGAGTCCGTTTGCAATTTCACTAATCGGAAAGCTCGTACTATTACTCGCCAAAACGGCTTCGGGCTTTGCGTATTGCTCTAACTTAGCAAATAGTTCACGCTTAATATCCAATCGCTCAGGCACACACTCAATTACCAAATCAATATCAGACCAATCAACTTCCTCCAAACTGCCGGCAACGGAGAGTAAGTGAATACGATGCTCGTAACCCAGTTCGGTCATCGTATCGGCAAAGTAATCAGGTAAGAGGGCACGTCGTTCAGTAGTAGGCTCAACCACTTGCACTGCACAACCGCCGCGCGCACAAACGGCCGCAACGTCCGCACCCATCGTGCCACCACCGACAATGACTACCTTCGTTTCGGCTGGGGTAAATAACATGAACTTTCTCCTAAAGGGGGTGGGACTTTTTCTAAAAAATCCTCTTACAATGGGGTCATTATTTCAATAAAAAAGTTAGTGAGACATGATCCCCGTCAATTCGGTGCTGCAGGTTGGCCATTTCCCTGAAATTATGCAGGTAGAGATAGATCGACGCTTTACCCCCACTCATCATCCCGATCCGAAGGCGCCTGCTCCTGTTGGCAACTTTCAAGCCATCTTGATTCGATCTAATACCAAACTTCCAGAAGACCTCCTTAAACAGATTCCCAGTATTCGCATGGTAGCCACTTGTGGGGTTGGCTACGATAATCTTCCTTTGGGCTACTTAAAGGCACAGGGTATCAAAGCAAGTAATACGCCTGGTGTTCTTAACGATGCAGTATGCGAACTGGCTATTGGCATGATGCTTGCCCTACTGCGCCAACTTCCAGAGGCTCAGGAGTACGTTAAAAGCGCCGCATGGTCAAAGGCACCATTTAGACTCACCACAACCTTGGCTGGTAAACGGGTGGGTATCGCTGGCATGGGCCGTATTGGGCAGGATCTTGCCAAGCGACTAGGACCTTTTAAAGTAGAAATCGCTTATTCGGGACCAAATAAAAAAACTCTTCCCTATCCCTATTACCCCGATGTTCAAGAATTGGCTAAGGCCTGTGATGTCCTATTTTTAGCCTGTCCTGCAACGCCAGACACAGATAAAATGATCAATTCCAAAGTGCTAGAGGCTTTGGGACCATCGGGGTATTTAATTAATATTGCTCGAGGAAGCGTGGTTGACGAGGATGCTCTTTTATATGCACTGCAACATAAAAAGATTGCTGGCGCCGCTTTAGATGTTTTTGAAAACGAGCCCAATCCAAGTCCTGCTTTTTTAATCCTTGATAATGTATTGTTAACGCCACATATTGGTAGCGCTACCTCGGAAACACGGATTGCCATGACCAATTTAGCTATAGATAATTTAGAAGCATTCTTTAAGCAACAAACGCTTCCATCGGAAGTAAATAACTAGAAAATAACGGAGCCAGTATGACGATTTCTTTGCACCCTTCCACCTTACCTGCGGTGTTATCACCAGTAATCACACCATTTAAGGCAGACGGCAGTCCGGATGCTCCTAAACTATTAAAGCAATGCCAATGGCTAGAGGCCAATGGTGTTGGACAAGCTATCTTTGGTACCAATTCCGAAGCAAACTCAATATCCGCTCCACAAAAAATGAGCACCTTAACTGCATTAATCGAAGGTGGCTTGAATCCAGAACACCTGATGCCAGGCACTGGCGCTACATCTATCGACGCTACAGTGACCATGACACGTCACGCTTTAAACCACAAGTGTGCAGGCGTGCTGATGTTGCCGCCCTTCTATTACAAAGACGTTTCCGATGATGGTCTGTTTGCTTATTTCTCGGAGGTCATTCAAAAAATCGGTAGTGCTGCGCTGCAAATCTATATCTACAACATTCCACCGGTTACTAAAATTAATTTGAGTCTCTCTTTACTAGAGCGCCTTACAAAAGAATATCCAAAGACTGTTGTGGGTATGAAAGATAGTTCTGGTGATTGGGAATATACAGAATCAGTCATTAAGTTATTAGCTCCGCATGGTTTCCGCGTATACGCAGGTAGCGAAGTTTTCCTGATGCGCGCTTTGCGTGCTGGCGGCGTTGGCTGTATCTCAGCCACCGCCAACGTAAATCCTAAAGCGATTGCTGATTTAGCAGCTCACTGGAGAGAATCTGATGCCGATAAACGTCAAGCTAGCTTAGACCAAATTCGCGGTATTTTTGCTAAGTACCAAATGATCGCTGGTATGAAAACAGCTGTCGCCCATTACGCCAAAGATCCTGAATGGCTCCGCGTTCGCCCACCACTCATGCAGTTAAGTGCTGACCAACAAGCGCAACTGCTTGCTGAATTGAAAGCAATTAACTTCAGCATGCCTGGTTTGTAATCTATAAATATAAAAAAATAATTAGGAGACAATAATGAAACTAATTAAAGTCATTGCCTTATCACTCAGCTTAATTTGCGCTAGTGTAAGCGCACAAAATATTTCCATCGCAACTGGTGGCACTGGTGGGGTTTACTACCCTATGGGCGGTGGCTTAGCCTCAGTACTCTCCAACAAGGTTCCTGGAATGTCTGCGACGGCAGAGGTGACAGGTGGCTCTGTAGATAATCTGAACCTCATTGGCACTGGCAAACCATATGTTGGCTTCTCTATGGCCGATGCTGCAAAAGATGCTCAGATTGGTGAGGGCAAGTTTGCTGGTAAAAAAGTTGATTTGCGCACGCTAGTAGTTCTCTATCCAAATCTCATGCACGTGGTCACAGTAGAGTCCACTGGCATTAAATCTATGAAAGACCTCAAAGGTAAGCGCATTAGTACGGGCGCCCCAGGTAGCGCAACTGAAGTAATGGCCTTTCGCTTGCTCGAAGCAGCTGGACTAGATAAAGACAAGGATGTAAAGCGCGAACGTTTGAGCGTTGCTGAATCTGTTAACGCCATCAAAGACCGAAAGATTGATGCCTTCTTCTGGGTTGGCGGATTACCAACTGCGGCAGTGACTGACTTAGCCAATACACCAGGAACGAAGATTGTGATGGTCGATACCAATGACGAAGTCACCAGCATGAATAAAAAGTACGGAAACCTTTACTTTGTAGCTACTATTCCAAAAGCCACATACAGTGGCATGGCTAAAGACAATAAAGTGGCAGCTGTTGCCAATATCTTGGTAGTCAATGCCAATATGCCAGAAGATCAAGCATATAAGATCGTTAAAGCCATTTTTGATAACAAACTGGAATTAGTTCGCACTCATCAAGAATTTATGAGTGTCAGCCTGGAAAACCAAAAAACAAAAGCAACTCCAGTCGATTTTCATCCAGGTGCACTCAAGTACTTTAAAGAAAAAAACGTTAAGTTAAATTAAGCAGGTATTTACACAAAAGGGGTGAGTTTGATTCACCCCTTTCGCTTTAAAGTAATGCCAAATAAAGCTGTACATAAATATAAAAATAGGTTGAGACATGAATCAAAATGTTATTGATAACGAAACACAAGAAAAATTAGATGCCTTCATCAAACAAGAAGAAGGTGATTCAAATGATTACAAAGGCTTACTAGCCAAGTTCATCACATTGGTAGCGGTGGGCATGTCTTTGTTTCACCTATATGCCGCTTATTCGATTGTTCCAACTCAAGAATTACGGGTAATTCACGTTGCCCTGGTTTTGTTTTTAGTATTCCTCTCATTTCCTATTGCCGATCGATTTAAAAATCGCCTCATGCCATGGGATATTGTTTTTGCGCTTGTATCGGTAGGAATTGCTTATTACATCCTGAGCGGTGGCGATGACTTGATGGATCGCAATACTGCTCCCAACTCCACTGATGTCATGGTTGGTATTGCATTAATTCTTCTGATTCTTGAAAGCGTTCGGAGAACCAATGGCATGATCCTGGTGACAGTGACCGTCTTATTTTTACTCTACGCCCTGTTTGGTAACCACTTGCCAGCACCATGGACTCATAAAGGTTACGACCTTGATCGTCTAGTTGGCTATATGTATATGACCCTTGAAGGCATTTATGGCACAGCCGTTGATGTATCAGCAACACTCATCATCCTCTTCACTATTTTTGGCGCCTTTTTACAATTCACAGGTGCAGGTAAATTCTTTATCGATTTTTCTTTTGCCGCCATGGGTGGCAAATCCTCTGGAGTTGGCAGAACGATCGTAATGTCCTCCTTCTTGTTGGGTGGCCCTTCAGGCTCAGGCGTTGCCACTACAGTCACCGTTGGCTCAGTTGCAGCACCCATGTTAGATAAAGTAGGTTACGAGAAAAATGCAGCCGGCGGGCTTTTGGCTGCGGGCGGACTAGGCGCCATCATCTCTCCACCAGTTTTGGGTGCAGCGGCATTTTTGATTGCTGACTTCCTAAAGATCTCTTATTTAGATGTGTTGCTGATGGCAACCATTCCAACTATTCTTTTCTACCTTGGCTTATTTGTGATGGTAGAAATTGATGTCCGCAAATATGGCATGAAAAACATCCACTTTGAATCAGCAGAAAGTGCTTGGCAACTGACGAAAAAGTATTGGTTTCACTTCTTCTCATTGATTTCCATTGTGGTATTCATGCTCATGGGCTTCTCACCTACTATGTCAGTATTTTGGGCAACCGTAGTTTCTGCTTTATCCAGCATGCTGCGCGAAGACACTGCCATCATTCCTTGGGCATGGTTTAAAGGTAAAGAGCCTATTCTTTCTGGTCTCTACAACTCTAACCTCACTAAAGCCCTTGCCTCGGGCTCAACCGGAGTCTTAGCAATCGCAGCCACCTGTGCTGGTGCTGGCCTGATTGTAGGCACAGTCACGCTGACTGGCCTTGGCTTGAAATTTAGTTCAATTGTGATTCAGTACGCTGGCGGCTCACTCTTATTAACAACCATTTTTACAGCCCTAGTAGTTTGGGTTGTTGGTCTTGCTGTTCCAGTCACGGCCTCTTACATTATTTGCGCTGTGATTGCAGCGCCAGCGCTGATTAATTTGGGTGTACCTGCCTTTGCTGCGCACATGTTCATCTTCTATTACGCTGTTCTTTCTGAAGTATCGCCACCAACAGCGCTATCTCCATTTGCAGCAGCGGCAATTTGCAAAGGTAACCCCTATAAAACGACACTGCAAACATGGAAGTATGTTGCTCCAGCCATCCTCGTCCCTTTTATGTTTGTTTTAGATAAGTCCGGTATAAGCTTATTGTTAATGGGATCTACCAGCGCCTTAGAGCAAGCCGATTGGATGCAAATTGCTTGGGTATCCTTCACGGCTGTTGTTGGCATCATCTGCTTGGCTGGCGGTCTTCAAGGCTGGTTCATTGAAAAGACCAAGATCTTTGAGCGCGTCATTATGGTGATCTCAGGCGTAGCTTTGGCCTACCCTTCCACAGAGGCAGACTTACTTGGCTTTGTTGGCTTTGGTCTAGTGCTGATCACCCAAACTCTTAGGCACTTCAAGCTCAATCCTAGATCTTCTTAAGACTTATCGAAGAGGATTTCATCTTTAAAATAATCAGGCCCGCTATTGCGGGCCTGATTATTTCTAGAAAGAATTACTAAGTAGCTTATTTAGTAACTTACTTAAGAGATCTTGCTCCAAGCTGCCTTACCTGCATATTTCTTCACAGCAGCCTCATCAAACTCAAATCCTAAGCCAGGAGTTTGATGCAAGATCAAATCTCCATTTTTAAAGGTAAGCTGTTTGTTGATTAATCTACGGAAATTCAGCACTTGATCATCCAAGAAAAACTCAACAAAGCGTGCATTAGGCGTAGCTGCAACTAATGGTGCATGTAAGTCATGCATCCAATGCGGACAGACAGTAATACCCTTCAAATCAGCATAAGCAGAAATTCTGCGCCATTCCGTAATACCACCACAGACTGCGGCATCGGATTGCAAAATAGCAGCGCCACCAGCATCAATTAATTCTCTAAAGCGCCAGCGCCCCGCTTCCATTTCACCGGTAGCTACATTGATCTTGGTTTGGCGTGCTAGGGCGGCATGCAAATCAATTGCATCTGGAGAGAAAGGCTCTTCAATCCAGTAAGGGTTGTAAGCTTCAAAGCGACGGACATATTCGAGTGCTGTTGGTAAATCACGCCAAGCATTATTGGCATCCAGAGTTAGCAGCACATCATCACCAACCGCTTTGCGAGCAGCCTTCACGCGCGCCTCTTCTTCAGATGGGGACAATCGACCGACCTTCATCTTGACTGCTTTAAAGCCCTGCTTTACGTAGGACTCCATTTCTTGACCAAGCTTAGCTGGAGTTTTACCATCTAAATAGTAGCCACCACTGGCATAAGCCGGCACACGATCATCCACCACCGAACCTAAGTATTGGTGCAAAGGCAAGCCAACTGAACGGGCATTTAAATCCCAAAGGGCTGTATCAAGAATGGAGATACCGCGCATTACCGCGCCAGCACGACCCTGGAGAATGGATTCGTTATACATCTCCATCCAAAGGCCTTCACTACGGTGACTATTTTGGCCAATCAACTTTGGCGCCAGTAACTGCTCTACGGCAATCTTGGCGATATCTCCGCCAGCACTACCAACATAGCAAAAGCCGATACCCTCGTTGCCATCTTTGCCACGAACTTTCACTAAACAATAGTGGCGCTCAGAAACAGTGCGGGTAGAAAATGACGTCACCTTATCTAAAGGTACTGCTACAGAAGCAACTTGGATGGATTCAATAATCGGCATCAAAACTCCTTAATCAAAAAACGATTGTATCTAGAATTTTATTTTCCTTTTCCACCCAAAATAAGCACAAGTCCAAGTTCCAATATTGACTTAGTTAAAAGTAATAAAACTGGCATTACCAAAGGCACAGGATTTTTAATGCTCCAAAAATTGCCTCAGATCAAGAATTCATTCATTTTGTTGCGGTACAACATATTTATTGAGCTTTGTTCTCACAATATTAGATAATTGAGGGGTGAATATAAAAGCATCTATTGGCTCCCTGTTTACTAAGGGGGTAATTATTTTGTCTGGCTGCGCCTTTCTGAGCTCAACTCCGAGCTTAGCTTATGCAGCGCAAGCCCAAAGCAGCAACCAAACCCGCCAGAAAGTCGTTGTTCAATCCTCAAAGCAGCTTGGGTTTAAAGATAAATCTGCAGGTGTGGGCACTAAAACCAGCAGCATGAGTCTGAACCCGTCTTTATTTCAGCGTAAAGCACCAGATGAGCTCATGCTGGATAGTGATGCCAATTTGGACTATCGAGTTGCTCAAGGCTGCTTACGACGCAACTTTAACGAAGACAATTTACCAGCTAGCATTGGTATTGATAACCGTCAGTTTTCTGAGTTTTTTAAAAATCAAACCAAAACATTTTTTGATCACATGCGCGGAGATTGCATTCCTTACGCAGTCGCTTTTGGTAGCCGTAATCGCTTCGACTCCTTAAGCATTATGAATGGCCCTATTCAGGATAGCAAAACGGAGGTATGGACATTCACGCCCTCAGCGATCGGCGGATTTTTAATTCAGCAAGACTATCTCAAAGATGAATCTAAGCACTTAACAGAGATTCGTATTCCACTAAAAGATGTCTTGTATGACCCACGCAAAGTAAGCGATCAACTGCCTGTTGAACTGGTTTGGGAATTAAACTCTCTAATCAAGCAAATTTATCCAGAGGAAAATAATTCTCTCGAAAACACCAATAGCGTCGTACGCTTAATTGTGGACTTTGGAGATAGAGAAAGCTGGGCGCAAATTTGGGCGGTTGAAATTATTGATCCCGCGAGCAAAGAAGTATATGCAAATACCTTTTGGATGGAACGCAATGACATCCCCGGTGGTTTCTTTACAGGCTCAGGAGAATCGCTTGAGCGCTCTTTCTGGACCAACCCGCTAAGCTATCGCCGCATCTCTCGTGGAGTTGGCATGGTGCGAGCCTCATCGGGCAAACGTAGCAAAGCACCAGCAGCAAAATCTACCACTCCAACCCCAGCAGCCCCAGCATCAAAGCAGCGTTATCGCGCTCACATGGGTATTGACTATGCAGCACCTATCGGCACACCAGTCTTTAGTGTTGCCAATGGCAAAGTTGTACATATTGGCTTCAGCGGCGCGTTTGGTAACTTGATTGTTCTGGAGCACCCAGGCAATTACCACACCTACTATGCCCACTTAAGCAATTACAACGTAGAGCTTGAATTAGGTAATGAAGTAAGGCGTGGTTTAGAAATTGGCTATGTCGGCACAACTGGTAGGTCGACCGGTCCACATCTACACTTTGAACTCAGAAAGAATGGAATTTATGTAGATCCGTATGGCCCTAAGACTCAGCTTGATTTATGGTCTATGCGCGATAACGAAAGTGGTCAACTGACTAGAGAAATACTTTTGCTTGGGAGCCCCATCAAGCGTAACTAAATATATGCAGAATTTTGCTGAAAGTAAAAAAGGGTCCAGCTGGACCCTTTTTAATGAGTGGCGGGTTTTAATTAGCCCAAAACTAATACTGGCAATGTGGAATGCACAATAACCTCATGGGTTTCGCTACCCAACAAGATCCCTTTAATACCAGTGCGTTTATGTGATGCCATGACGATCACATCCGCTTTAGCCTTTTTTGCAGCAGCTAAGATACCTTCAGATAGATTACTATTTTCTATATGAAGACTTTTTACCTTAGCGCCGGCTCCCAATGCACTTGTCGACTTCTTGAAGACATCTTGTGCATATGCTGCGCAAGCTTCCGTATGCTGTTTCTTGGAAATTCCATAGCCCATAGTGCTATCTGAGTACACCATCGGAGGTGTAGGATCGGAAACATACGCCAAGGTAATTGCAGCCCCATCGGCCTTAGCAAGTGCGGCGACTTTCTTTAAGGATTTTTTGCTGACATCTGAACCGTCTACTGGCACCAATAAATGCTTAAACATGTTAACTCCTCTTAAATTGAACTACCTATCTACTGTTTCCATCATAATCCTTATTATTGCCCTATAAAAGAACAAAGGAGACTGAATTGCTCAAGAATATTGCTATCTACCTCTCATTTTTCATTGCCCTGATCACTATTGATTTGATATGGCTCTTGGGTATCGCAAAGAACCTTTATCGCAACGAGATGGGTGATTTGATGGCCAGCGAACCGAAGCTACTTGCTGGACTCGCGTTCTACCTCCTTTACGCACTTGGTGTCTGTATTTTTGTCATTGTTCCAGCGCTATCAAAACAGTCTTGGCTACACGCACTGCAATATGGGGCCTTATTTGGTTTCTTTTGTTATATGACCTACGACCTTACCAATCTAGCAGTTGTTAGAAACTTTCCTACACAATTGGCATTTATAGATATGGCTTGGGGTAGCTTCGTTACAGCCTTATGCGCTAGCTTTACCTATTGGGTTGCTAGCAAAATCTCTTAAGCTGGAACTCAATAAATCGCTCAGCCATAACAATAATGTTTTTTCGCCCTCGGCTTCTAGACTCATTTGCGGGCTATAACCGCACCCTTTTTACAAAGGATGTTTTTGCTGGGCTAACAGTTGGAGTAGTTGCGCTACCTCTTGCAATGGCTTTTGCAATAGCTAGCGGCCTAAAGCCTGAGGCAGGTATCTTCACAGCCATCATTGCAGGTGGCCTTATTTCATTGCTAGGCGGTAGCCGCGTTCAAATCGGGGGGCCAGCAGGCGCCTTCATTGTCATTGTCTACGGCATTGTGGAGCGCTATGGTGTTCCTAATCTACTGCTTGCAACTGCTATGTCAGGGGTCTTTTTATTTCTGATGGGCGTGTTTCGCTTGGGAACATTGGTACGCTTTATTCCAATCGCTGTCATTATTGGCTTTACCAATGGGATTGCCTTTCTAATTGGCCTATCTCAAATCAAAGATTTCTTTGGGCTCCAAATTGAAAATATGCCGGCTCAATTTTTTCAACAAGCGCAGACGCTCTATTTGGCGGCAGATACCTTTAATCCAATTGCACTTAGCCTGGCTTGCAGCACCCTTGCTGTATTAATTTTCTGGAAGCTACTTCAGAAGCGCTTAGGTTGGCTCTCACATCTGCCTGGCACAGTGGTGGCCATGGTGGCAGCAACGATTATTACCAGCATCCTCAACTTACCGGTAGATACCATTGGAAGTCGTTTTGGCGGCATCCCATCTGGACTCCCCTCTTTTGAATGGATTCACGTTAGTTGGGATAGTGCTCAATACATGGTGGCCCCGGCATTAACGCTTGCCCTATTAGGTGCAATTGAATCTTTGCTATGCGCTCGTATTGCTGATGGGCTCATTCATGATCGTCATGAATCCAATCAAGAACTTATAGCTCAAGGTATTGCCAATTTCACAATTCCATTTTTTGGTGGCATGCCCGCTACCGGCACAATTGCCCGCACCGTTACCAATGTAGAAAGTGGTGGCAGCACACCTATTGCTGGACTTGTGCATGCAGCTACTTTATTGATAATCATATTGTTTGGCGCCCCACTTGCTAAAAATATCCCGCTAGCTAGCCTTGCTGCAATTCTGATGTACGTAGCCTGGAATATGGGTGAATGGCAGAAGTTTATTGATCTCAAGCAGTTCCGTCTGCCTTATCGCATCACTATTTTGAGTGTCTTTATTCTCACGGTTGTATTGGATCTGACTATCGCGGTTGAAGTAGGCCTTTTGCTTGCTTTTATCACTTTCATTTATCGAATTTCCAGTCTCTCACGTTGTGAGCTGGCAACAGCCAATGATTTTCCTGGGCTAAGCAATCAACAAGGTCGAATTGATGCCTATCGTATTCATGGTGCCATCTTCTTTGGCGCAGTAAAGCTACTAGAAAAGATTGAGGCGAACCTACCATCTCAAACTCTCTTGCTTGATTTAAAGAATGTGATCTACATCGACACTTCAGGCATGGATACGATCATGGAACTTGCCCACCTTTGCAAGATTCGTAACATTCGTTTGATTATTTGCGGCTTAGCACATCAACCATTAGAGATGGCAGAGCGTACTCAATTTATCGCCTCACTACCGCAAAACTCTCTCTATCCAGACCTCATTTCTGGAATAGAAGCAGCGCTAACTTAAGAGCAAATTGAGCGGCCTAAGAAATACAGAAGCCGCCTTTTAATAAGGCCTCTGGCAAAATCCAGGCTCGATACAAACCAGAGCCACCTGCAATTAATAGTAGTAAAGCTGCCAGATACCGCACCCAAAGATATCGTCCAAACTGAGTGAGTGCCGCAGAAAATTTTGAGATTAACAACAAGTTGGGTAATGTACCCAAACCAAATACCAACATTAGAGCAGCACCAGTGAGCACATCACCAGACAAAAAGGCGAGTGGTAAAACGCTATAAACTAAACCGCAGGGAACTAGCCCCCACAGCATGCCACTGAACCAGCGTGATGGGCCACTAGCCATATGACCTAAATATTTAGCCCAGTAAGCTGCAATTTTTGAGCTTAGCCATTTACCCCCAAGCAAACCTTCTGACTTATGAATCTGGAGGAGGCGCACCCCCATCAGAATCAAGATCAAAGATGTCAAAATAAACAGAGGCCGCTGAATAGGAATGATATTTTGTTGCCAAACCACCACCCCCACAGCAGCAGCTAAAGCGCCCAATAAGACATATGTAGTTATACGTCCCAAATGCATGATCAATTGCAGGTAAAAAAGCTCCGATTTGGCTCTTAAAGGGGTCTCCAAGGCGGTGGGTCGCTCAATGGCAGCAGCTATACCACCGCACATCAAAGCACAGTGCCAACCGCTCACTAGAGCGCCCAGAAACACCGCAATGAGCAGACTAGTTGTTAGCATGAAATTACTAAAAAGTAGGTGAAATCGATGATTTTCATATTAATAGAATAAACTCCTCTTATACAAGCTCTCCAATATGAACTACACACCTACCGATACCCCAAGCAGTAAATGCTCAGTCTGCGTACTGGGTCAGTTCTGCCTTCCGGTAGGCCTCAATAGCACTGAAGTTTTAAAAATAGATACCTTGGTAAAGGAGCGTGTTCACCTGCAAAAAGGGGAAAGCCTCTACCGTCATGGTGACCCACTCAGCTCAGTCTATAGCGTTCGCTTTGGCACCCTCAAAACCGAGTTCTCATTGCAAGATGGTCGTCAGCAAGTCATTGGCTTTCATCTTCCCGGTGAAATCTTAGGTCTCGACGGTATTGGCGAAGGTCATTATCAATCTGATGCAATTGCGCTTGAAGAAAGTGAAGTCTGCATTATTCGGTACGAAGCCTTTGAAGACTTGGCGCGACAAATTCCGGCCCTTCAAAATCAGTTCCATAAAATTATGAGTCGTGAACTAACTCAAGACCAACGCCACCTTCTCTCTCTTGGCACAATGCGTGCAGAGGAAAGATTGGCTACATTCTTCTTAAGCCTTTCGCAACGTCTTGCAGCACGGGGTTACCTCAATAATGAATTTGATCTCCGTATGAGCCGCAATGACATTGGCAGCTATCTCGGGATTCAAATTGAAACTGTGAGTCGCATGCTCTCACGTTTCGCAGAATCAGGCCTCATTCAAATTAAGCAAAGGCACATCAAGCTCATTGACATGAATGGTCTCTATGAATTAGCCGGCATTCCAAACCCGGATCATCACGGTTGTATCAGCCCCGAGATTCCGGTCAAACACGCTTAAATCAGACCGCGGTCGACCTCTTTGGCATCTACCGCCCCAATGCCAGGCAAAATATAGGCGGTAAGCGCACTCGATACTGCACAAAACGTCCATATCGCAAAGAATCCAATGGTGTAAATGCCTTCATCAGCAATATCTGGATGATGGCCAAAAAATAGAAGATCCTGTGGATGAATCACGGTAAACAACAAGCCCTCTGCCATGCCAGCCACCAAAAAAGAGGGCCATAAAATCCAAATCAACAGACGGTACTTCATTTTTTCGCCTGCGCATCTGATTGCGCATCTTTAATCTGCTCAATCTTTAAGCCCTGCTTTACTACACCATCTCGTAAAGGCTTATCAGCATGCATATTGATCGCCAAGTAAATCGTAATGATGCAGCCGATTATGGCCACCGCAGGACCGCTGATTAGCAACCATGGCCATAGTTGCTTGAACCAAGGTTTGATAGTTTGCTGTTCTGTCATATACATCCTCTCCATTGCTCTTGGCTTAACGGGGAATAATAAAAGTGGATTTTTCATCGCGGGTTCGAATAACTTCTTTATCGCCCACTATTTCTTGCGCAGTGACATCAAAATGTATTGGGTAATTACCAGATTCATTCGTTCCAATGGTAGTACTAACTTTAATCGGCATCAACTGATTACTGGCTGGCGCAACTTCAATATCCTGAATTTCTTTACCTTGTGAATTCAGAATCATCAAATCCTCTAAGCCCACAGCCTTGACTCGCACCTTCATTGGGTGCTCTGAAGCATTCATGATCTGGATACGGTAAATGTTTTCAATGCGAACCCCCTCAACTTCGCGAGCTAAGGCGCCACGGTCGCGCATCACATCCACCCGCAATGGGTTACGCGTAGCCAGGGAAAAGAGGAAAGCGGAGGCAAGAACCGTAATAAAAGCGGTATAAATTAATACTCGTGGACGCAAGATATGGCGAATCGCACTTTGATTGGATTTTTTATCTTCAATCGCGCGTTCAGTCGTATACCGAATCAAGCCCTTAGGGTAATTTACTTTCTCCATCACCTGATTACAAGCGTCAATACAGGCACCACAACCAATACACATGTATTGCAAGCCGTCACGAATATCAATTCCAGTCGGACAGACTTGAACACAAATACTACAATCCACACAATCACCCAAACCCAATGAAGCATGGTCTGTAGACTTACTACGACTCCCCCTAGGCTCACCACGTACTTTGTCGTACGTTACCAAGAAAGTATCTTTATCCACCATCACGCTTTGAAAGCGCGCATACGGACACATATATTTACAAACCTGCTCACGCATAAAGCCAGCGTTACCCCAGGTTGCAAAGCTATAGAAGCATAGCCAGAAGGTTTGCCAAGGACCAAGAGAAAAATGCAACAAAGATAGGCCTAATGTTTCTATCGGGGTGAAGTAGCCAATAAAAGTAAATCCCGTCCAGAAGGCAATCAACAACCAAAGAAAATGCTTTGTGATCTTCAGGCGCCATTTATGAAAACCCCAAGGCCACTCTTCACCATCTAAACGAATACGAGCAAATCGATCGCCTTCGACCTTGCGCTCGATCCACATAAAGATTTCGGTGTAGACAGTCTGGGGGCAGGCATAGCCACAAAATAAGCGCCCAGCAACCGCAGTAAACAGAAACAGTGCTAAGGCCGAAAGAATTAATAAGAGTGTTAGATAAATTACATCCTGCGGCCAAAGAACTAAACCAAAGATGTAAAACTTACGCTGAACTAGATCAAACAGAACTGCTTGACGGTCATTCCAACTCAACCAAGGTAAGCCATAAAATAGTAGCTGTGTTGCAAAAACGAGGATGAAACGCCAGCGGGCAAATAATCCCGATACTGAACGCGGATAAATTTTTCGCCGAACCTCATAAAGAGATTCCTCAATAACTTCTATCGAAACTGGTTTCCCACCCGGCGGAATATCTGTCACTCGTTATTTAACTTAGTTAAATTACTTGGCCGCTGCTGGCTGTTTATTATTGGATAAACCCCAAACATAAGCAGTTAGCAACTGAATTTTTTCAGGGCTTAAGACTTTGTCTTGAGCAGGCATCATTGCCATACGCCCTTTAGTAACAGTCTCCACAATAGTAGCTTCAGAGCTGCCATATAACCAAGTTTTATCAGTCAAATTTGGTGCGCCGATAACGATATTACCCTTAGCATCTGGTCCATGGCATGCTACGCAGTTTGCTTGAAATACTGTTGCACCACGAGCTGCCTTTTGGTTGTCCACTGGCAATCCTGAGAGACTGCGAACATAATTCGCAACATCTATAATTTGATTGCTATCTAATTGTGGGAATGGGGGCATCACACCACCGCGACCATTGGTAATAGATGCTTTGATATTTTCTGGTGAACCACCATAGAGCCAATCGCCATCGGTCAAATTCGGGAAGCCTTTACCACCGCCAGCATCAGAGCCATGGCACTGCGCACAAGAATTCAAGAAGAGACGTTGACCCATCTCACGTGCTTTTGGGTCAGCAGCTACTTGCTCAATATCCATCTTGACGTATTTTGCATATACAGGCTTGAGTTCATCGTTGGCAGTAGTCATTGAACTCATCAAAGCACCATCAGTGCTATAGCCTAAGATGCCCGGGTATGAACCTAGGCCTGGATAGAGAACCAAGTAAACCAAAGCAAAGATACAAGAGATCAAGAACATCCACATCCACCAGCGTGGCAATGGGTTATTTAACTCGCGCAAATCATCGTCCCAAACGTGACCGGTATCAGCAACATCACCATCCGGCTTGAGCTTGACCTTTACTTTAAGCTGAGAAAATAATAGCCAGATGCACCAAAAAATACCGACCAATGTTACTAGGGCGATATAGGCGCTCCAACCAGCACTAAGAAAGTCACTCATGATTTATCCTTACTGAATTCATCGGGAAGATCGAACGGAAGTTCGGCGGATTCTTGATTGGCAGACTGTCTTTTCCCGGACCAAGCCCACCAAACGATTCCTATAAAAAATACCAAGCCAAGCACGGTAGAAATTGCTGAGAGATAAGGGGCAATATTTTGCATAGTTCTTAATTACTAAGGATTACTTAGTAACTACCTCATCAACAATGATGTATCTACGATTTATGCCTAGACCTTGGAGATAGGCAATCAATGCATCTTCTTCAGTTTTACCTTCTAATTCTTTAGGTGCATTAGCGATTTGCTCATCAGTGTATGGAACGCCTAAGCGACGCATTGCAGTCATGTGAGAAGAAATTGTGTCTGCAGCTGCTGGCGTTTGCAAATATGGATAAGCCGGCATATTGGACTCAGGCACTACATCCCGCGGATTACGTAAGTGAATACGATGCCAATCATCTGAATAACGACCGCCTACACGTGCCAAATCTGGACCAGTACGCTTACTACCCCAAAGGAATGGATGGTCAAACACGGACTCACCAGCCAAGGAATAAGGACCGTAACGCTCTACCTCGGAACGCAGAGTACGAATCTGTTGGGAATGGCAACCTAAGCAACCTTCGCGTTGATAGATGTCACGGCCCGCTAAGCGTAAAGCTGAATAGGGCTCAACACCTGGGCTTGGTTCAGTAGTGGAATGCTGGAAAAACAAGGGAACGATCTGGACTAAACCAGCAATCGAAACCGCTGCAATGGTAGCAATGATCAACCATCCAACATTACGCTCAAGCGTTTCGTGGGAGAAAAATCGACGTTGTTCTGACATGTTCTTATCCTTAATGAGCTGCTACAGACGCTTGTGGAATTACAGCATCAATGAATTTTTTACCGATCACTGTTTTGTAGACGTTGTACGCCATTACCAACATGCCACTTAAGTAACATAGGCCGCCTAACAAACGAATGACATAGAAGGGATAAGTTGCTTTAACAGACTCAACGAAGCTATAAGTCAAAGTGCCATCTGGTTCGAATGCTCTCCACATCAAACCTTGCATTACCCCAGCAATCCACATGGCAGCGATATAAATCACCACGCCGATAGTTGCGATCCAGAAATGCAATTCAATTAACTTAGTACTGTACATATCTCTTTGACCAACTAAACGCGGAATAAGGTAGTACAGGGAGCCAATAGTAATCATGGCAACCCAACCTAAAGCACCGGAGTGAACGTGCCCAATAGTCCAGTCTGTATAGTGAGACAGGCTATTTACAGTCTTGATAGACATCATCGAACCTTCGAAGGTAGACATGCCATAGAAAGACAAAGCTACAACCAAGAATTTTAAGATCGGGTCACGGCGCAATTTATACCAAGCGCCAGACAATGTCATGATGCCGTTGATCATGCCGCCCCAAGATGGCGCTAGCAAGATTAATGAGAAAACCATACCTAAAGATTGAGTCCAGTCTGGCAAAGAGGTGTGTTGTAAGTGGTGAGGTCCTGCCCACATATATGTAAAGTTCAGGGCCCAGAAGTGCACAATGGACAAGCGATATGAGTAGATTGGACGCTCAGCCTGCTTCGGAATGAAGTAGTACATCATGCCCAAGAAGCTGGTAGTCAAGAAGAAGCCTACTGCGTTGTGACCATACCACCACTGAATCATCGCATCTTGCGCACCGGAATAGGCTGAGTAAGACTTAAATAAACTTGCTGGCATCTCAATGTTGTTGACGATATGCAAAACTGCGATGGTCAAAATGTATGCACCAAAGAACCAGTTAGAAACGTAAATATGCTTTGTCTTACGTTTAATCACAGTACCAAAGAACACCACTGCATATGCAACCCAAACTACAGTGATCAATAAATCAATTGGCCACTCGAGTTCAGCGTACTCTTTAGAAGTAGTAATACCTAATGGCAAGGTAATAGCAGCAGAAACGATGACTGCCTGCCAACCCCAAAAAGTGAATGCTGCCAACTTGTCACAGAAGAGGCGCACCTGACAGGTACGCTGCACGATGTAGTACGAAGTCGCAAATAATGCAGATCCCCCGAAAGCAAAAATCACCGCATTGGTATGGAGGGGACGTAATCGACCATAGCTAAGCCAAGGAATATTAAAAGTGATTTCAGGCCAAATGAGCTGGGCTGCGAGGATAACTCCCACGAGCATGCCAACGATTCCCCAAAGCACAGTAACGATGGCAAATTGGCTGACAACCTTGTAATTGAAGGTATCTTGATTACTCCCCACGGTAAGTCCCATGGTTTCTCCTTTTTTGTGACCAAACAGCGACATAATCCAAATAGACTGGATTGATTATCAAAGTAAGGTCCTAGGAGTAATTTGATCTACATCAAAAAGGGTGGGGCAAAATCAGGTCGCCTACAGAAAATAGCCTCTGAAACAGATTGGCCTTGAAAATCAAGGATTAATAGTAGTAGTAATTACTAACTTATTTGATTTCTGGAGTGTCATCATCCATCAAAATAGCATGGCCAGGGCCATCTAAATCGTCAAATTGGCCGCTCTTAATAGACCAGCGCAAAATCCAGACTAAGAGACCAACTACGACCAGCGATAAGGGGATGAGTAGAAATAGACTTTCCATCCCTATAGTCTAAGCTTTTCGCAAACGCCAAGCATTCAAAGTGACAGCAAGTGAAGAAAGTGACATTCCGATTCCGGCAATCCATGGATTCACCAATCCCATCATTGCTACAGGAATAGCCAATAAGTTATATGCCAAAGCCCACCATAAATTTTCTTTAATGATAATTTGGGTTTTATCGGCTAATAATAAAGTTTTAGCCAAAGACTCTAGAGAGACGGCAGTCAAAATTGCATCAGCTCCAGCAGCGGCCAAAGGTGCCCCCGCTCCAACCGCAATAGAGATATCGGCACGAGCTAGCAAAGGAGCATCATTGACGCCATCACCTACTGCCCAAACAAAACGATTTTCTTTTTGTAGACGCTCAATGTAATCATATTTATCTTCAGGCGTACATCCACCTTGATAATGATCAATGTCCACATGCTTAGCCCACCATGCAACAGTGGCACGATCATCCCCTGAAACTAAATGTACGGCAATGTTTCTAGACTTCACTACTTTCAGAAACTGCGCAAGCCCTGGTCTTGGCGTATCTAAGAAAACAAAGCTAGCGATCAATCCTTGTGCATCGGCCAAATGTACCTGTCCATATTGCCCCAGCTGGGAGCCCTGCTCTATATCCAGCCACGAGGCGCTTCCCAAGCGATAGACACCAGAGCTCAAGCCTTTGCCCAACTGATTTGTCACTGGCTCGCTCAATGAAGGCACAGATAGATTTTCAGCTTCGGCTGTACGCAGTAGTGAAAGTGCTAAGGGGTGTCTTTGGCCGGCTTCTAGAGCTGCAGCTAAAGCCAATGCATCTTCACGACGATATCCTGCACGTAAATTGATGATCTCCTGTAGCTTAGGTTGACCCATGGTTAATGTGCCTGTTTTATCTAGTACTAAATCAGTAGCTTTTACTAAGCCTTCCATTACATGACCACGGACGATCAGCAAACCTAATTTTGTAACGGCACCTTGTGCCGCTGCCATGGCGGTAGGCACCGCAAGCGATAAAGCACATGGGCAACTAGCAACTAATACAGAAACTAAAACAGTCCATGCTCGGCCAGGATCGAAGTACAGCCAAATAGCTGAAGAAGTAAATGCACCTAATAGCAAGAAAGCCACAAAATATGCCGTCCACTTTTCTGCAAGACTCACCATTACTGGTTTAGCAAGCAAAGCTTGATCTAACAAAGAAGCAATGCCTGCTATACGAGTCGCTTGCCCTATAGAATCAATCCTCATGAACAGTGGATTAACGATATTGTGTGTTCCAGCGTAAATACGATCACCAATCTTTTTCTCAGCCGGCTTAGATTCACCAGTTAACAAAGATTCATCTAAGGCGCTAGCGTTCTCAATCAAGATGCCATCAGCTGGCACTACTTCACCAGGGGAAACGCGTAATACCTCGCCTGGATTGCAATTTACTACGGGTACGATTTCAACCTCTTGAGATGCTGGATAGTTCAATACACGATCACACGTTGCAGGCAATTGCTTTGCTAAAGCTTCCGCCCCACCTTGCGCATCCTGTCTTGCTAACAGCTCTACATATCTTGCAGCCAATATAAAAGCAACAAACATCGTGATGGAGTCAAAATAACTATGGCCTATGCCTGTTACTAAATTAATGGTTCCTGCGGTGAACGCTAAAGCCAGGGCTAACGCGATTGGTACATCCATACCCAACATATGCGTTTTGCTAAACGACTGAACACTCCGCCATGCCGCTTGGAATATTGGCCCTGCCGAGTACACCATCACTGGGACGGTCAAGGCCCAACTAGTCCAACCCAAAAGGACCTCAAATTCAGGAGTGATGTCAGCGCCGACATAAGTAGGCCAGGCATACATCATTACCTGCATCATGCCGAGCATTGCCACACCTAGACGTAAAAGAAGGCTACGCCTTTCCTTTTTAGCACGATCTAAGGATTGAGAAGGCTCAAATGGCCAAGCCTCATAACCAATGCGCTCAATTTCGAAGAGCAATCTAGCCAAACTTGTTTTGCTAGGTGAAAAACGCACCAATACTTTTTGCGTAACATAGTTAATTTGTACATCTTGAACACCTACATTACGACGTAAATGTTGTTCGCATAACCAAACACAGGCTGCACAACGAATTTTCTCTAAGCGTAAAGTTGTCTCGAGATCTCCAGCATTTCCAAATGGACGTGTAAAGCGAACTTTTAATGAAAGGTCATCATAAGGCTTAAGTTTCTCCGGTATCTCATTATTTGCAAGATAGGCTGCCGGCTTCTCACCAGACTGCGAACGTCTAGCGTAAAACACTTCTAAGCCTTCGCCATGAATCGTTTGCGCAATCGCCATACAGCCAGGACAACAAAAAGAATGTAACTCACTCCCCAACTCTGCTTCGATTAATTCGCTCGGTAGAATCTGGCTCGAGCAGTGATAGCAATACATAGAATTCTTCAGATTTATTTGTTTAATCATCAGATACTCATGCCCGCACTGAGCTGCCCCAGCCCCTGCGACGCTCGTAAATCACAAAGAGAACACCCCATATCACCACGGCAAAATAGGCCCATACCCAAGCAAGCTGCGATGTGCGTGAACCAGAGATATCTAGGACAAAACCAAAAATAGCTGGGCCCAACAAGCCACCGCCAAAGCCCATCAGAGAGTGCAGACCCATTGCAGCACCCTTAATATTTTCTTGCGCACTCATAACTAAGCCCGCAGTCAGGGTCGAGGAATCTGCCATGATAAAAATGGCATGGCCAACAGCTAATGCAACAATTAACCACCAAGAATGCCCTGTAGAGCAAGCCAATGCAATACCCATTACTGCGCTAGTGAGCATCACAATACACACCCATTTTTGACGCCCTATTCTTAAGGCAATTTCATTTCCTAGTATTGAAGAAGGTACGCCAAAGAAGTTAATCACACCCGCTAATGTAGTAGCCGTCAAAAAGAATGTCTCCCCAGTTGCGACTGCACAAAATGCAAAGAAGGCAACAATCCAACTTCTAGAGGCAAAGAGTTCTAATGTGTGGGCGGTATACCCAAAAATATAGCCTGCTGCATTCTGATCACGCAAAACCAATCTCCACTTATCTAGCGGGAAGATATCCTGCAAACGAATATTGATGGGTCCTTTCCATTTCTCATGTTGCAGCGCTGGAATGAACAATAGAACAATTAGAAATGCAGTGCATGGACCCAAGGCAATTAAGCCAAATACATAGTGCCAACCTAATGCACTATTTATCCAACCTGAGCATAAATAAGAAAAGCCAGTACCAATTCCAAAGAAGGCTGTGTAGAACGCAATATGTCGAGTAAGCTCTCCAGTCTTAATGCGATCAGACAAAATTTTGAGTCCTGGCATGTAAGTACCAGCAAGGCCGGCGCCATTTAAAGCCATGAAAAATAGTGCAGTCCAAAAGTTATAGGCAAATAAGGCCATACCTAAAAGCCCAGCAGTGGCAGTAATACCGCCCATTAGATAAACCTTACGAGCATCAACCCGATCGGTTAATGCAGTAGCTAAAGGAACAGCCAGCATATAGCCAAAGAAAAAAGCGCTGGCGATCAAACCAGACTGCAAATTAGTGAGCTGCCACTCGTCTTGTAAATTCGTGAGCACTACGGCGTAGCAAGCAAAGCCCAATAAAGCACAGGTTTGTGCTATGAGCATCAGGGGGGTGTAGCCAAGGGTACGAAAGCGCATAAGTAGTCAGTAGAAACCTGAATCTATTCTACTCGCCCCAAGGGAC
>Ga0214182_1000196_pt1 | contig 28171 bp, 23 predicted proteins | sample TroBogEpilimnion_8_FD_153020 | JGI IMG/M metagenome (GOLD analysis project Ga0214182, IMG submission 153020) | Freshwater microbial communities from Trout Bog Lake, WI - 14NOV2007 epilimnion | ecosystem: Environmental > Aquatic > Freshwater > Lake > Epilimnion/Euphotic zone | place: Trout Bog... | reverse complement strand
CCCCCAACCCCCTCCCGCGAGGGGAGGGGGAGCTTTCCCGCCCCACTGCCCATGACCATGCTCCCCGTCGCCTTCCTCCTCCTCGGCTACATCTTCGGCTCGATCCCCTTCGGCCTGGTCCTGACGCAAGCCGCGGGTCTGGGAGACATCCGCACGATCGGCTCCGGCAGCATCGGCGCCACCAACGTCCTGCGGACTGGGAACAAGCAACTGGCGGCCGCCACGGTATTCCTGGACGGCGCTAAGGGCGCGGTCGCCGTCATGCTGGCGCACGGCGCGCTGTTGGGTCCCGCCGGACACGACGCCGGGCTTTGGGCCGCTCTGGGCGCCGTCCTCGGCCACATGTTCCCGATTTGGCTGAAGTTCAAAGGCGGCAAGGGCGTGGCAACCGCGTTCGGCGTGCTGATCGCCGTCGCGTGGCCGGTCGCCCTGCTCGCGGCCGCCGTCTGGCTCGGAACCGCCGTCATCTTCCGCATTTCGTCCCTCGCCGCGCTTGTCACCTGCGTCGCCGCACCGATTTTGGCCTTTTGGCTGACTGATTTGCCCGTCGTTTACCTTTCCTTAACCATTGCCGTGCTTGTTTGGGCGCGTCACCACGCCAACATCAAGCGCCTCCTGTCCGGCACCGAACCCCGCATCGGCCGAGGCGGCGACAAAAAAGCGTAGGCGGACCCGCTGGCACTCCGGCCCGCGGCACCGAAGGAAGCCGCTGTGCGAGCCGCCAAACGAAAACCCACCCCACCCGATACCATCGCGCTCCTACGTCTCGTCCGCACCGAGGGCGTCGGTCCCGTCACCTTCCGCCGCCTGCTGGAACGCTACGGTTCCGCCGCCGCCGCGCTCGACGCGCTGCCCGGCCTGACCAAATCGGCCATAACAGAACCGGCGGACGCCGAACGGGAGATCGAGCGCACCGCGAAATTGGGCGGCCGCCTTATCTTCCTGGGCGATCCCGAATACCCGCCGCTGCTGGCGATGCTCGACGACGCGCCCCCCTGCCTGTCGGTCCAAGGCGACATCGGCCTGCTGCGCGCCAGGTCGGTGGCCATCGTCGGCGGCCGCAACGCCTCGGCCAACGGCCAGCGCATGGCCGAAGCCTTGGCAACCGGCCTCGCCGAACAGGTGGTCGTGGTATCCGGCCTCGCCCGGGGCATCGACGCCGCCGCGCACAAGGGCGCCATGACCACCGGCAAAACCGTCGCCGCCATCGCCAGCGGGCTGGATGTCGTCTACCCCCGGGGTCACGAGGATTTGCAGCGCCGCATCGCCGAAGCCGGTGCCGTCGTCACCGAGGCCCCGCCCGGCACCGAACCCCAAGCCCGCCATTTTCCCCGCCGCAACCGCATCATCGCCGGCCTCTCCCTCGGCGTCGTGGTGGTGGAAGCGGCGCCGCGATCCGGCAGTTTGATCACCGCCGGTATCGCCCAGGACGCCGGACGGGAAATTTTCGCGGTACCCGGATCGCCCCTCGATCCAAGGTCCCGAGGCGCCAACGATTTGCTCCGCCAGGGTGCCATCCTGACGGAAACCGCCGCCGACGTGTTGGCCAACCTGCCGTTGCAACCTGGACTTTCCCGACAACCGGCGCTGCCGCTGCCGGTCGCGTCCGCCGTTGAAATACCGCCGCCGGACCTGTCGTCCGCGCGCTCCAGCCTCCTCGCTTTGATGGGGCCGGAACCCACGCCGGTTGACGACCTGTTGCGGCGCTGCCAGTTCTCTGCCTCCGCCGTGATGGCGGCGCTGCTGGAACTGGAACTCGCGGGCACCGTCGATGCGCTGCCGGGGAACCGGGTCGCGTTGTCGCCGAATGCCGAATCGTAGGTTTTTGAATACGGATTCTCATGTCAGACGTTGTCGTCGTTGAATCGCCCGCCAAGGCAAAAACCATCAACCGCTACCTCGGGGGTGGCTATGCGGTCTTGGCCAGTTTCGGCCATGTGCGCGATTTGCCGCCCAAGGACGGCAGCGTCCGGCCGGACCAGGACTTCGCCATGGATTGGGAGTCCGACGCCCGCGGCGAGAAGCAGGTTTCCGCCATCGCTAAGGCGCTGAAAGGGGCGAAAACGCTGTATCTCGCCACCGACCCGGATCGGGAGGGCGAAGCCATCTCCTGGCACGTGCGCGCGATGCTGGAGGACAAGCGCCTGCTGAAGGGCGTGACGGTCCACCGCATTACGTTCAACGAGATCACCCGCAACGCCATCCAATACGCGATCAAGCACCCGCGCGAACTCGATCAGCCCCTGATCGAGGCCTACATGGCGCGGCGTGCCCTGGACTATCTGGTGGGATTTACGCTGTCGCCGGTCCTGTGGCGCAAACTGCCGGGCAGCCGCAGCGCCGGCCGCGTGCAATCCGTCGCGCTGCGCCTGATCTGCGACCGCGAAGCCGAGATCGAGGTCTTCAAAACCCGCGAGTACTGGACGGTGGAGGCGGTGTTCGTCACCCCCTCCGGCGCACCCTTCACCGCGCGTCTGACGCATTTCCAGGGCAAGCGCCTGGATCAATTCGATTTGGCCAATCAGGCCGCCGCCGCTCTAGCCAAGGCAGCCGTTGAAGCCGGTTCCTTCACCGTCTCCACCGTCGAGCGCAAACGCGTCCGCCGCAACCCGCCGGCCCCGTTCACGACATCGACTCTGCAACAGGAAGCGTCCCGCAAACTCGGCTTCGGCGCGCAGCAGACCATGCGGCTGGCGCAGCAGCTCTACGAAGGCATCGACATCGACGGTGAGACGACCGGTCTGATCACCTATATGCGGACCGACGGCATCCAGATGGCGCGGGAGGCTGTTTCGTCCATCCGCGACCACGTCCAGGACGTCTACGGGAAGAACTACATCCCCGCCGCGCCGCGCGAATATGTCAGCAAAGTTAAAAACGCACAGGAAGCGCATGAGGCGATCCGCCCGACCGAGGTGTCCCGCACCCCGGACAGCGTCGTCCACGGCCTCAGCAGCGACCAACGCCGCCTGTACGAGCTGATCTGGAAGCGCGCCGTCGCGTCGCAGATGCAGTCGGCCGAACTCGATCAGGTTGTGGTGGACGTGACCGACGGCAAAGGCCAGACGCTCCGCGCCAACGGCTCCATCGTCGCCTTCGACGGCTTCCTGAAACTGTACCGCGAGGACACCGACGAGGACACGACCGGCGCCGCCTCCGAAGAAGACAACCGCATGCTGCCGCCGATGGCCGCGAACGACCGGTTGAAGCGCGGCGACGTCAACGCCTTGCAGCATTTCACCCAGCCGCCGCCGCGCTACTCCGAAGCATCCCTGGTCAAGAAGATGGAGGAACTCGGCATCGGTCGTCCCTCCACCTACGCCTCCATCCTATCGGTCTTGCAGGACCGCAAATACGTCCGCCTCGATAAGCGCCGCTTCATCCCGGAGGACCGGGGCCGGTTGGTCACCGCGTTCCTGATCAGCTTCTTCGAGCATTATGTCGACACCGGCTTTACCGCCGGGCTGGAGGAAAAACTCGACGACATCTCCGCCGGTCAGGTCGACTGGCGCAAGGTCATGCACGCCTTCTGGGACGAGTTTTCCAAGACCGTCGAGCAGACGCGCGAGCTGAAAATCACCGATGTCATCAACGCGTTGGACGAGGAACTCGGCCCGCACTTCTTCCCGGCCCGCGACGACGGTTCCGACCCGCGCGTCTGCGTCGCCTGCGGCAAGGGGCGGCTGGGGCTGAAATTGGGCAAATACGGCAGCTTCATCGGCTGTTCGAACTACCCGGCCTGCCAGTTCACCCGCCGACTGGCGATCGACAGTGCCGAGGACGCTGCCGGCGACACGCTCAAGGAAGGCATGCGGACCCTGGGTCAGGCGCCCGAAACCGGGGAGGACATCACCGTCCGCCGCGGCCCCTACGGCCTGTATGTGCAGCAGGGCGAGGCGGTCGAGGACAAGAAGGCCCCCAAACCCCGCCGCACGTCGTTGCCGCGCGGCCTGGACGGCGACAGCATCACCCTGGATCAGGCGATCGGCCTGCTGTCGCTGCCCCGCCTGATCGGCCTGCATCCGGAAACCGGCGAGAAGATCGAGGCTGGGATCGGCCGCTTCGGCCCCTACGTGAAGATGGGCGCGATCTTCGGGTCTTTGGACAAGGACGACGACGTTCTCGCCATCGGCCTGAACCGAGCGGTGGATTTGGTGGCGAAGAAGATGGCAAGCGTGCGGACGCTGGGGGATCATCCGTCCGACAAGACGCCGGTCTCGGTCCGCAAAGGCCGCTTCGGGCCGTATGTGCAGCACGGCATGACGGTCGCGAACCTGCCGCGCGGCGTGGCGATGGAAGACGTGACGCTGGCCGAGGCCGTGGCGATGCTGGCCGAGAAGGGCAAGCAGCTGAAACCTCGCGGCGGTGCCGGCCGCAAGGGCGCGGCCAAGAAGGCAGCCCCCAAGAAAGCCGCCGCTCGGCCGGAAGCGCCCGCCAAGAAGGCCGCCGTGCCGGCGAAGAAAGCGGCTGCCAAGAAGGCGCCCGCGAAGAAGAAGGCAGCGCCGAAGAAGGCCGCGGCCAAGCGGGCGGCGGAGTAAGGCGTCAGGGCCATCGCTTAAGCATCGACATTCGCCCCACCCGTCATCCCCGGGCTTATCCCGGGGACCAATGCGGGCAGGAAATCGCGACCTTGTGCCTGTCCTGGTCCCCGGGACAAGCCCGGGGATGACGGGGGGAGAGGCTGCTGCCTCTATCTGCCACCCCTTTCGGCAGCCAGCCGCGGGACAAAAAACTCCCCCATTTCAGCGCCATGTCCGCGCATAAGAGCTATAAGCCGACTGCCACTGGACGGTGCGGCCGATCCCGCAGCATGAGGTGGCGGGGCCGCGCCCGGCCATGACGGCGAAGGAAGCTTAATGGCGAAGAAAATCCCGCATCGCGGCCGCAAGGTCGGCCGCCCGTCCTACAAGGACCGGGAAGGCAAAGCGCCGCGCCGCCGCTATGGCTCCCACCTCCCCGAAACCGCCATTGTCCGCATCGTCGGCACCGACAACGACGGCGACGCCTTGGCCCGCCCCGTCGAGTGGGACGCCGACCAAGGCCCGCCCCCCGTCATCCACATGCGCCCGGAACAACCCGGCCGCCCCGCCCTCGCGCCCGGAGAACGAATCCTCGCCCGTCTCTCTCCCGCCGGCCCCGGCCATTACGACGGCCGCACGATCAAGCGCATCTCCGAAACCCCCGCCCGCGTCCTGGGTGTCTTCAAACCCGGCCGGTTCGAGCATCGCATTGTCCCCACCGACCGCCGTTCCAAAGCCGAGTGGATCGTCCCCGCCGGCGGCGAGAACGGTGCCAAGGACGGCGAAATCGTGCTGGCCGAACCGCTGCCCGACCACCACCGCCTCGGCCTGAAACCCGCCCGCGTGGTGGAAGTCCTCGGCCACATGGGCGACGCCCGCTCCGTCAGCCTGATCTGCATCCACACCCACGACATCCCAACCGTTTTCCCCGAAGCCGCCATCGTTGAAGCCGAACTCGCCGAGGCCGTGCCGCTCGGCGATCGCACCGACCTGCGCGACACCCCGCTGATCACCATCGACGGGGAAGACGCCCGCGATTTCGACGACGCCGTCTTCGCCGAACCCGACGGCGACGGGTTCCGCCTGATCGTCGCCATCGCCGACGTGGCGCATTACGTCCGCCCTGATTCCGCCCTCGACCATACCGCCCGCACGCGCGGCAACAGCGTCTATTTCCCCGACCGCGTCGTGCCGATGCTGCCGGAGGCGCTTTCCAATGGCTGGTGCTCCCTCCGCCCCAACGAAGACCGCGGCTGCCTGTTCGTGGAAATGCGCATCGACGCCGCCGGCCGCAAAACCCGCCACCGCTTCGGCCGCGGCCTGGTGCGCAGCGCCGCGCGCATGACCTACGAACAGGTGGAGCAGGACCAGGACCGTTTCGCATCCCTTTATGCCGCCTATCGCGCCCTGATCGCGGAACGGACACGGCGCGGCACGCTGGATCTGGACCTGCCCGAACGCAAAGTCGTCCTTAGCGAAGCCGGCAAGGTGCTGTCGGTCGAACCCCGCGCCCGCCTCGACAGCCACCGCCTGATCGAGGAATTCATGGTCCTGGCCAACGTCGCCGCGGCCGAGGAGCTGGAACGCCTCCGGCAGCCCTGCATGTACCGCGTCCACGCGCCGCCGACGGAAGAGAAACTGGCGAACCTTCGGACCTTCCTGTCCGGCCTGGGCATTTCCCTGCCGCCCGGCGATCAGGTGCATCCGCGCGATCTGGACCACGTCCTGAAACTCGTCGCCGACACGCCGGAAGCGCCGATGGTAAATGAGGTGATGTTGCGCAGCCAGTCCCAGGCCGCCTACAGCCCCGACAACATCGGCCATTTCGGACTCGCGTTGACCCGCTACGCCCATTTCACCAGCCCGATCCGCCGCTACGCCGATCTGCTGGTGCACCGAGCACTGATCGCGGGCTTGCGACTCGGGGACGATGGACTTGCGGAAAGTCAAACAGCAACGTTCCCCGACACCGCCGACCACATCACCGGCACCGAACGGCGGGCGCAATTGGCCGAACGCGACGCCATCGACCGTTATCTCGCGGCATATATGGCCGAAAAACTGGGCGAACGCTTCGAAGCGCGCATTTCCGGGGTTACCCGATTCGGGCTTTTCGTTACAGTCCGCGATAACGGCGCCAGCGGAATCGTTCCGATCTCCAGCCTGCCCGACGACTACTGGCAACACGATGAGGGGGAGCAGACATTGACCGGCCGCCGCAGCCATCTGGTCTTCAGGTTGGCGCAGGAAGTGGAGGTGCGCCTGGTGGAAGCCACGCCCGTCACCGGCGGGCTGGTGTTCCACATCATGCAGGGCGTGCCAGAGCGAAAGCGGTCCCGTCGCGGATGATCCGCACCGGCCTCCTGCTCGTGTTGCTGCTCGCCGCCCAATGCGGCGGCCATTCCGCGCACGCCCAGAATGAGGCTCAGGCGCTCGGCGGTTTCGATCCGCAGGTGGCGACCAGCGTCTACACCGCGGCATTGTCGTTCATGGTGCCTCGTATCCTCGATCCCGAACCGGTGTCGCGGCTGACGCAATGGGGGCTGCGCGGGCTCACCGCGCTCGACCCCAAGCTCGCCACCGATCTGCGCGATTCACGGCTGCGGCTGTTCTCTCAGGGGCGGGTTCTGCTGGAAGTCGCGGTGCCGAAGGACGAAGCCGTCGCCGGCTGGGTTCAGGCGGCCGTCGGCCTGACCAACGCCGCCGTGGCGGTCTCGCTACCGGTGCGGCGCGCCGGCACGACCGGGATTGTCCAGGCGTTCTTCGACGAATTGTTCAGCCACATCGACATATATTCCCGCTACGTCGCGCCGACCGAAGCCGGCGAGGATCGCGAACGGCGGGCCGGCCGCGCCGGAATTGGCATCAGCATCATGCAGAAGGCCAAAGCCGTCACGGTCGCCGAAGTCGTTCGGGACGGGCCGGCCGCGGCCGCCGGTGTCCGCCCGGGCGATACCATTGTCGCGGTAGACGGGACCTCGGTGCGCGGGGTGGATGCCGCGCTGGTCTCCGCCCAGATTGCCGGACCGGAAAACACCAGTCTGACGCTGACCTGGAAGAGCAAGGACGGCAAGCAGCACGAGTCCGCCTTCGTCCGCGTCCTTGTGCCCCCCGACACCGTCTTCAGCGAACGCGACGACGACCTGCTGATCGTGCGGATCGCCGGGTTCAACAACACCACCGATACCCAGTTGGCGCATGCGCTACAGGACGGTTTGGCGGGCGACCGCCCGACCGAAGGCATCGTGCTCGACCTGCGTGGCAATCGCGGCGGCGTCCTGCGCCAAGCCGTGACCATCGCGGACATGCTGTTGCCGGATGGGTTGGTTGCCTCCACGTCCGGCCGAGCGCCGGAAGCGGAGCATGTCTGGAACTCCACGCCCGGCGAACTGGCGGAGGGCGTTCCGGTGGTCATCCTGGTGGACGGCCGCACCGCCAGCGCGGCGGAGGTGTTGGCGGCGGCGCTGGCCGATCGGGGCAGGGCGGTCGTGGTCGGCAGTTCCACCTACGGCAAGGGGCTGGTGCAAACCATCTCGCCCTTGCCAGACGGCGGGGAGTTGTTTGTCACCTGGAGCCGCATCCTCGCGCCGCGGGGCTGGCCCATTCAGGGCTTGGGAGTCATGCCGCAGCTGTGTACCAGCCTGGGCGACACGGCGACTCAACGGCAGCTCGATGCGCTCGCGGACGGCGATCAGTCGATGAAGGCGTCCATCATCGCCCATCGCAACGCGCGTGCTCCGGTCCCGCCGGCGCATATTCCGGTGCTCCGCGATGCCTGCCCGGCGGCGGTGGGCGGCGATGCCGATTTGGCCGCCGCGCGGATTCTTGTCGCCGATCCCATCGCCTACGCGGCGGCGCTGCTGCCGCCGATGCGCTAATTCCCCAGCCCGAATAAAGGCCGCAGCCGGATTCCCAACCAACATCCCGGCAGCATGGCGAAGAACCACACAAACCCGTGCAGGCTGCCCGAGGCGATACCGCCCACCATGGCGCCGATGTTGCAGCCGAACGACAGCCGGGCGCCGATCCCCATCGCCAGCCCGCCCAAAGCGGCGCCGACCAAACCGCGAACCGGCGGCCAGGCCTGTGCCCGAAACGTGCCGGACCGAGCGGCGGCGATCGTCGCGCCCAGGATCATGCCGATATCCATCAACGACGAGTCCTGCGCCAGCAGCGACCCCGTCAACGCCTGCTTCGGCCCGTCCCACGACCAGTATTCCGTCGCGCCGACGCCGAAACCCAGCGCCGAAGCCGCTTTCGCGCCCCAAAGCGTCAGGCCGGTGGTCACCCCCCAGGGTTGGCCGGAGACCAGAAACGCCATAACCGCCAACACGCCGATGGCGCACGCCGCGCGCAGACGATCCGTATCCGGCCGGGGCCCCCGACTCAGGACGAACCGAACCAACAGCCCCGCCAGCGCCAATGTCGCGGCCAATCCAGCCCAGGGCCCCAGCAGTCGTGGCAGCACGACCTCCGGCAAGGCCGGCAAAGCGAACGCCGTCGGCAACATCAATGAGCCCAACAGCCCGCCCACGCAGAAAAACGGCAGCACCACCCACATGCGGCGCGATCCGCCACCGGCCGTGTACAGGGTGCCCGACCCGCACCCGTTGCCCCATTGCATCCCGACGCCGAACAGCATCGCCCCGCCAATCAGCGGCAGGCCGATCGGTGCCTCGAACCCGCTGTAGCCGGGCACCAGCGCCGCGACCGGGATCACGACCACCGCGCAAACCATCGCCACCGCGATCCCGGCGACAAGCCCGGATCCGTCGCCGCGCGTCAGCCAGGACCGAAACGCACCGGTGAACCCGAAGCCGGTGGTCAGAAACACGGCCCCCAGCGCGGCGGCGATCCCCAGCAGCGCCAGCGACCGCAAGGCCCCGTCGTGCACCAGAATCGCCGCGACGCCCGCCAGGGCCGCCACCGAAGCCGCCAGCACCGGCCGGTCGAACCCTGCCCGAGGCAGGGTCGCGGAAACGCTCATGGGATCAGCGGACGATCGGCCGGGACGGATCGTTCGCCCATTGCGACAACGACGCGTCGTACAGCCGCACGTCCGGATGATGCAGGACCTCCGACAGCACGAACCAGTCGGTCGCGGCGAGGTGCCCGGTGTTGCAGTACGTCGTGATCGGCGCCTTCCCGGCCTTACCGAACAGTGCGATCAGCTCGGCTTTCGGCTTCAGCGCGGTGCCATCGGCGATCAGCGCGTCGGATTGGTCGATCCACACCGCATGCGGCAGCCGGCCAAAGGCTTTCACGGCGGGGGATTTGGCCGTGCCCTCCCACTGACCGGGCGGACGGGCATCGATCAGGGTCCGCTTCCCATCCGCCAAAGTCCGCTCCACGTCCGGCAGTTCCGCTCGGATCGAGTCATCGTAGTGCGGGGTGAAACGGGCGGCATGGCGGACGGGCGCGGCGGCGGTTTCGATAGGGTTGCGGGCGGTGGACCAGCGCTTCCAGCCGCCGTCGAGGATCGACACGTTCCGGTGACCCAGCACCTTGAACGTCCAATAGACCCGCGCCGTGGCACCGAAGTCGTCGCCCACGATCACAGCATGGTCCTTATCGCCGACGCCGAGGCCGGCGATGGTCGCAGCGATCTGCTCGACCGGCGGCAACGCGCCGCCCGCGCCGTCCGGCGTTTTCACCCGCCAGCCGGCTTTTTCGTAATCGGCCGGAACCGCGCTGGGAATGTGCCCGCCTGCTGTCTGGTCGTGCGGGCGGATGTCCAGCACGACCACGTCGCGGTCGTGCAGATGGGCTTTCAGCCAATCCGGCTGCACCAGCGGCTGGGCGGTGGCAGCGCCGGCCCACAGCAGCACGGCGAGGCCAGCGAAGATCGAAAAACGCGGCATCGGAAACTCCTATATCCCCAGAAATTGGTATTTTCTTCTCTCACGGAACCGTATAAACGGCTGATAGGAAAAATTCTGCCCCAAAAAGGCGGATCAGACAAGGGTGTCACGCATGGCCGCCGAAAAGGACCTGGACCGCCTGGATCGGGAGATCCTGCGATTGATCGCCGTCGATGCATCGCTGTCGTTGCAGGAAATCGCCACCAAGGTCGGGCTGACGCCGACCCCGTGCTGGAAACGCATCCGCCGGATGGAGCAGGAGGGCATTATCCAGCGGCGCATCGCAGTGCTCGATCCCGCCAAAATCGGTCTGCCGGTTTCCGTCTTCGTCGGCGTCGAAACCGCCGACCACTCCGCCGAATGGTTGGGCCGCTTCGCCAAGATCGTCGCCGAATTCCCGGAAATCGTGGATGCGTGGCGCATGAGCGGGGATGTCGATTATTTGCTGCACGTGGTGGTGCCGGACATCGCGGCCTACGACGGATTCTACCGCAAGCTGATCGCCGCCATTCCGCTGCGCAACGTCAGCAGCCGGTTCAGCATGGAGCGGATGAAGGACGCGCCGCTGCCGATATAGGCCATTCGGCAGCCCGCGTTTGCCCCCCTGCCCCGCCCCGCGTTAAACCCTCGGCCGTCACCGGACGAAGGACCCTCCCATGAACGACGCGGTCGCCAACCAAATCGACGCGGACCAGCAGGCGCGCCTGGATCTGGCCGCCGTCTACCGCCTGCTCGCCAGTCACGGTTGGGGCGACGTGATCTTCAACCACGCGGCGATGCGCGTCCCGTCCAATCCGCGCCACTTCCTGATCAAGCGGCATGAGCTGCTGTACACGGAGGTCACGGCCTCCAACCTCGTGGAAGTCAGCATGGACGACGATCTGGACGAACGGTCCGGCGTCAACCGCCCTGGCTTCACGCTGCACTCGGGCGTCATGCGTGCACGGCCGGACGTCAACTGCTCCGTCCATGTCCACCCGGAGGAAGGCATCGCGCTATCGGGGTTGCGCCACGGGCTGCGGATGCTGTCGCAGAACGCCATGCGGTTCTACAACCGCGTCGGCTACCACGATTACGAGGGTCTGACCGACAGTTTCGACGAACGCGACCGCATCGCCGCCGCCTTGGGCAAGAACCGAGCGTTGATCATGCGCCATCACGGGATCACTACGGTGGGCGAAACCGCGCGGGAGGCATTCTCGCTCATGAAAGAATTCTGCCGCGCCGCCCGCATCCAGCTGATGATGGAATCCACCCACGCCGCGGTGCTGGAAATCCCGGCCGAGACCTGCGAGCACGTGGCCGCGCAATACGAAAAGCACGACAAGGGCCGCGCATCGGCGGAATGGCCAGCGTATTTGCGTATGCTGGACAAGATCGATCCCGGTTTCCGCGATTGACCGGGGCGGGGTAGGCACCCCGCGATGAATCCGACCTGGATCCTCCGCACCGGGCGTCTGGTGCTAACACCGGTGGGCGGTGCCGATTTACCCGATCTGCGTGCGATGAAGGCCGACCCACGTGTGTTCGCGGTGATGCTCGGCGGCGTACGCGGGCCGGCGGATGTCGCCGAGGAACTGGCGCGCGACGTCGTCGCCTGGGGTGCGCACGGCTATGGAAACTGGGCGGTGCGGGAAACCGCCGGCAACCGCTTCGTCGGCGTCACCGGGCTGGAACGCCGACCGGACGGCCGCGGCGTCGCCCTGCGGTTCGCTCTGGAACCCGAGGCCCAAGGCCGTGGCCTGGCGCGGGAGGCCGCGGGGGCGGCGCTGCGGTACGGTCACGATCGCGCGGGATTGGATCGCATCGTCGCGGTCGCGCGCGAAACCAACATCGGCTCGCGCGTCGTACTCGGCTCCATCGGGATGACGGAGTGCGACAGTTTCGCGCAGAACGGCTACCGGATGGTGCTGTTCGAAAGCCTTGGGCGCCCTATTGCGTCAACTGTTGACGCATGGCGTCGATAAGCTTGTCCACATTGCTGTCGTTGTGCGTCAGGTAGGACGCGTAATCCTGCCGCTGGGTCAGACGCAGCGAAGTGCCCTCGGCGACGACGTCGATCACCTTGGGATCGCTTGCCGCATCGGCCACGGCCCATTCGACGGTTGTCGGGGGATTGTTCGGGTGCTCGACAACCGAGGACACCATTTCCACATCGTCCTGCGACTTGCTGCGCCCGATGGTCAGGCGCACATCCTGGTACTCTCCGAGCTTGGCGGTGATGTTCCCGATCAGGACTTGATGAAAAACGGCGGTATAGCGCTGCTGCTGATCCGGCGTCGCGGTGCGCCAGAACCGCCCCAGGCAGAACCGCGCCAACCCGTCCACATCGAGGGATTTGTCGATAATCGGGCCCAGGACCTTCCGCCGCTCCTCGGTCGATCCGGTGCGGCGCATCGCGCCCAGGATCATGTCGCTGGTTGACTTGATGAAGGCAATCGCGCGGTCGCCGTTGGTATCGGCCAGGGCCGGGACAGCCGTGAGCAACGGCATGGCACCGAGGCCCGCCAACAAAAACATGCGTCGTTCGAACATAGGGGTCACGGTGCCTCGCTCAGCGATTTCGAACAGCAGCCGCGTCGGCCGGCGCCTGCGGGAACCAGACCGGGATCGTCGCGCGATTGTCGTCCCGCAGCGCTTTGGTGTCACCCTGGCGATGCTGCCGGTAGAGGCTGCGGAATGTGGCATAGGGATCGAGGGCGGTCTTTTTGATCTGATCGACTGGGTCCAAATACCGCTCCCGCGAGTCCAGGGCATTCAGGCCATAGCGGGTCCAATTGAAGACGGTCGCCGCGGTGGAATTCCCGACCCAGGTAAACGGGTCTTGCGCGATATCCACGCCGAAACCGACGGCATCGCGCGGGTTGCTGGGGCCCAATACCGGCAGGAACAGGAACGGTCCTTCCGGCACACCCCAGTTGGCCAGCGTCAGGCCGAAATCGGTGTCGTGATTGGGATAGCCCCAGCCGGTCGCGACATCGAAGATTCCCGCCACGCCGACAGTGGTATTGATCAGGAACCGCATCGTCGTATCGCCGGCACGGCGCGGCTTGCCCTGCATGACGTCGTTGGACAGTTGCACGGGCGTGTTGAGGTTGGTCAGCACATTGTGAATGCCGGTCCGCACCGGTCCCGGCACCACGAAGCGATAACCCTGGGCCGCCGGCCTCAGGATGACCGTGTCGAGGCCGTTATTGATGTCGTAGAAGACGCGGTTGGTCGGCTCCAGCGGGTCGTTGGTCTGCTTGAACTCGGCCACCGCGTCCGGATCGTCTGCGGGCGGCGGCGTGGCGCAGCCGGCCATTACGACCGCCAACAGCCCGGCGAACAGCATAAACCGCCAGACCCGAGCGAGCAGCACGACAGTTGGAACCGCGGTGGTACGGAGATCGGCGTTCATCGGTTCTCTCAGGCCTGGACCGGAGACAGGCCAGGGTGGCCGCGCCGGATCGTCAATCACCATGCCCCGATACCGCTTCGCCGGAAAGGCAACCAGTGCCGGGACGTACCGGTTGTAGCACGGACGCGATCCCATGCAACGGATCGAACGATCTTGCGCGGAAGATGGATTCCGGGGAATGGAGCGGCATGCACCCTGAACCGACCCTTCAGCGCTGGCTGACCGGCCCCCGCTTCTCCGGCCTCCCCATGCGCGCGGCGGACCATCCGCCGCCGCATTTGTCGTTCGAGTTCTTTCCGCCGCGCACCGACGCGCTGGAACAGCAGCTTTGGACGTGCATCGAGCGGTTGGCCCCGCTGGCCCCCCGCTTCGTATCGGTGACCTACGGCGCCGGCGGCAGCACCCAGGCCCGCACCCACGCGACCGTCGCCCGTCTGGCGCGGGAAACTGCCTTGGTGCCAGCCGCGCACCTGACCTGCGTCGGCGCGACACGGGAAGAAGTCGACGATGTCGCGCGGCAATACTGGGCCGCGGGCGTGCGCCATATCGTTGCCCTGCGCGGCGACCCGCCGCCCGGCACCGCCTACGCCCCGCATCCCGGCGGCTACGACTTCGCGGCCGATCTGGTGGCCGGGCTGCGCCGGGTCGCGGATTTCGAGATCTCCGTCGCCGCCTACCCGGAAACCCATCCATCGGCGCTCAGCCCCGGCGCCGATCTGGATAACCTGAAGCGCAAGCTGGATGCCGGGGCCACACGAGCGATCACGCAGTTTTTCTTCGATACCGAGACGTATCTGCGCTTCCTCGACCGGTGTTTGGCGGCTGGCATTACGGCGCCGATCGTCCCGGGCATTCTGCCGGTATCCAACTACACCCAGGCGGTCCGTATCTCCGGCATGTGCGGCACCAGCGTCCCCGATTGGCTCGGGCATTTGTTCGAAGGGGTGGAGGACGACGCGGAAACCCGCCGCATGGTGGCGATGGTCGTGGCGGCGGAGCAGGTGCGGCTGTTGCAGGCGAACGGGGTGGACGAGTTCCATATCTACACCTTGAACCGCCCAGACCTAACATACGCGATCGCGCATATCCTCGGGGTGCGGCCGAATGGTTCGCCTCCTAGCGCCGTAAGCTGATGATCTTGACGCGAATGCGCCCGATCCTTATCACCAGTACCGGGAGCAAACGACGCTTCTTCATCGTTTAAACTCCCGACGTTAAACCGGCTCGGGGACCGCCCCCGGCCGGTTTTCGATTCCTGGCACAGGTCTGGTTAACCAATCGTTAACAGCGGCACATTTTTTTGCCGAGTTGGCGTGGTTCCCGACTTGTTCTAGAAGGGCGACTTACGGAGTCTCCCCCATGTCCGACTATCTCGTCCGCCTGAACCCCGAACAGCGCGCCGCGGTGGAAACCGTGGACGGGCCGCTGCTCGTGCTCGCCGGTGCGGGGACCGGAAAAACGCGGGTTCTGACCACCCGTTTCGCGCATATCCTGCTGACCCGCCGCGCCTTTCCCAATCAGGTGCTGGCGGTGACCTTCACCAACAAAGCCGCCAAAGAAATGCGCGAGCGTGTCGGCGCCATCCTCGGCCAACCCGCGGAAGGCCTCTGGCTGGGAACATTCCATGCCCTGTGCGCACGCATGCTGCGCCGGCACGCCGAGCATGTCGGGCTGCAATCGAATTTTTCCATTTTGGACACGGACGATCAGCTGCGGGTGCTGAAGCAGCTGATGGAGGCCGAACGGATCGACACCAAACGCTGGGCGCCGCCGGCGCTGATGTCGATCATTCAGCGCTGGAAGGATCGCGGCCTGACGCCGGCTCGGATTGGGGCGGCGGACGATACGGATTTTCTGAACGGGCACGCCAAGGATTTGTACGCGGCCTATCAGAATCGGCTCAAAACCCTGAACGCCGCCGATTTCGGCGATCTGCTGCTGCACATGACGGAAATCCTGCGGTCTCAGCCCGAGGTTCTGGCGCAGTACCACCGCATGTTCCGCTACATCCTGGTGGACGAGTATCAGGACACCAACGTCGTCCAATACCTCTGGTTGCGGTTGCTGGCGCAGAGCCACAAGAACATCTGCTGCGTCGGCGACGACGACCAGTCCATCTACTCCTGGCGTGGCGCGGAGGTGGAAAACATCCTGCGCTTCGAGAAAGATTTCGAAGGCGCCAAGATCGTTCGGCTGGAGTCCAATTACCGCTCCACCGCTTCGATCCTCGCGGCAGCTTCGGGTCTGATCGCGCACAACGAGGGACGGTTGGGCAAGACGCTGCGACCGGGCCGTGCCGATGCGCAGGGCGGCGAGAAAGTGACGGTCGTCGGCGTGTGGGATTCCGACGAGGAAGCCCGCATGGTCGGCACCCGGATCGAAACGCTGCGCCAGGACGGCGAATCTCTATCGGAAATCGCTGTCCTGGTCCGCGCCGGCTTCCAAACCCGCGCCTTCGAGGAACGCCTGATCACGCTCGGCATCCCCTATCGCGTCGTCGGCGGACTGCGCTTTTACGAACGTCAGGAAATCCGCGACGCCATCGCCTATATGCGCGCGACCGTGCAGCCGGCCGACGATTTGGCGTTCGAGCGGATCGTCAACACGCCACGCCGCGGCATCGGCGACACCGCCTTGCGCGGCATGCACGAATTATCGCGGGCACAGGGCATTCCGTTGTCCGCCGCCGCGGCGCGTCTGGTAGAAACCGGCGGTTTCCGCGGCAAGGTCAAGGAAACCATGGCCACCCTGCTGCGCCAGTTCATGGGCTGGCGGGAGCAGTTGGACAAGGAAGGCCACATCGTCACCGTCGCCACCATGCTCGATGAGAGCGGCTACACCGACATGTGGAAGCAGGACAAATCCCCCGAAGCGCCGGGCCGTTTGGAAAACCTGAAGGAACTCGTACGCGCGCTGGCGGATTTCGAAACCCTCGGCGGCTTCCTGGAACACGTCTCGCTGGTGATGGAAAACGAGGAAAACGCCGGCGACGCCAAGGTCAGCCTGATGACCCTGCACGGCGCCAAGGGCCTGGAGTTCGACAACGTCTTCCTGCCGGGCTGGGAGGAAGGGGTGTTTCCCAACCAGCGGTCTTTGGATGAAAACGGCGGCAAAGGGTTGGAGGAGGAACGGCGCCTCGCTTATGTCGGCCTGACGCGAGCGCGGAAACGCGCCATCGTCAGCCACGCCGAAAACCGCCGGATTTACGCGAATTGGCAAAGCTCCATCCCCAGCCGGTTCCTGGAAGAACTGCCGGATGAGCATGTGAACATTACCGGTTCCGCCGCTCTGGCCCGGGAATCGCGGATATCTGCCGTGCCCTTCCCGGTCATGGCGCGCCGGCCGCAGATCGTGGAAGCCTGGGAACAGAAGGCGCGGCCGTCGCGCGAGGACGCGATTCCCGTCGGCAGCCGCATCTTTCATCAAAAATTCGGATATGGAACGGTTAAGCACGTGGACGACGACAAACTGGATATCGCCTTCGACAAGGCCGGCGAAAAACGCCTGCTCGACCGTTTCGTGGAGCTTGCATAATGGCCCGCCGCCAAGCCACTCCGCTGGAAACCGTCGCCCTGACGGTCCCGGAAGACGCGCTGGAAGCCTATGAGGCCGCGCTGAACAGTGCTTGCGATACCGTGGGGTTTTTCCGCGACAACGTGACCGGCGATTGGCGGGTCGAGGGCGTGAAGCGCGTCGGCGAGAACGAATCCGAACTCGCGGCGGCGTTGATGCTGGCCGAGCTGGTGTCCGGTGTATCGGCCGAACTGGAACGGTCGTCGACCGAGGCCGAGGGTTGGCTGGCCCGCACCTACGCGTCCTTCCCGGAACAGCCGATCGGCAAGCGCTTCGCGGTGCGGGGGACGCATCTGAAGGATACGCCGACCACCAACCGCGTCACGCTGACATTGGACGCCGGTCTGGCATTCGGATCGGGCGAGCACGGTTCCACGCGCGGCTGCATCGTGGCCCTGGAACAGGTGGCGCTACGGAAGCCCCGGCGGATTCTGGACCTGGGCACCGGCTCCGGCATTTTGGCCATCGCGGCGGCGAAGCTGCTGCGCCGTTCGGTGCGGGCGAGCGATATCGAGCCGTGGTCGGTGAAGGTCGCGCGCCGCAACGCGGTGCAGAACGGTGTCGGCTCCCGCATTCGCGCGAAACTGGCCGACGGCTGGCACCACCCGTTCGTGCGCGGCGGTGCGCCTTACGATCTGGTGTTCGGCAATATTCTGGCGCGCCCGCTTTGCGCGATGGCCAAGGACCTGTCGGTGCATCTGGCACCCGGCGGCACCGCCATTCTGGCGGGGCTTTTGGGCACGCAGGCCCGCATGGTGCTCTCAGCCCACCGGCGCCGAGGTCTGGTGCTGGAGCGGATGCTGCCGCAGGGACCGTGGACGACGCTGGTGGTGCGGAAGAAGGGCTAGAGGTGGCGGATTGCCCACTCTACGCGTCATCTTCCGCGAAGGCGGAGGACCCACGCCTTTCTACAAGCAGATTCAAAGGCGTGGGCGGACCGTGACGGTAAAGGAGGGCGGCCGTATCAGCCCTACCGGCCGCGATTGCGCAGGTCTTCGTTCGTGGCGTCGTTGAACATGCGCCCGAAATCGGACCGGTTGAGGCCGACATCGAACAATTCGCGATCCGACATCTGCGACAGCTCATTCAGTGCGCGACGTTCGGCGTTCCAGGTGCGGAACGCGGCCACACGGCCGGCCAGCCATTCGACGAAGCCGCGCGGGCGGACGGGACGCGCCGCGGTGAAGGTGGTCTGCTCTTCCAGGCTGGTGTCGATGTAGCTCAGGCTGGGCAGGGAGAACGTAAAGCGATCTTCGCTGATGGAGGTGCTCATGGCTCACTCTCTCGGTCGGCCCGGGTTCCAACGCGGCGTCGTGATGGCGTAGCGCCCTCGGGCTTTGATGCAGTGCAACATAAGCGTTTTGCTGCGCCGCAATAAGCGCGGATTCCTGCGGCCAGCCGTGCGGAAATCGCATGGATGTTTGTATGCGTATGAACTGAGGCGGCCTGCCCACTCTTCCCCGACGACGGCCCCTTCCCCCATAATGCCGGCGCATACCCAGGAGCCCCGGATGGACCCCACCCAACTGACCGCGCTGCGTTCGGAACTCGCCCGCCAGGGGCTGGACGGTTTCATCGTCCCCCGCGCCGATGAGCATCTGGGGGAGTATGTGCCGGCATCGGCCGAGCGTCTGGCGTGGCTGACGGGGTTTACCGGCAGTGCGGGGCTCGCGGTGGTGCTGACGGGTAAGGCGGCAGTGTTCACCGACGGACGCTACGTGCTGCAACTGGCGGCGCAGACCGACGCCGCACAATGGGACCGCTGCCACATCACGGACGAACCGCCGCCGAGCTGGATCGCCAAACACGCGCCGGCCGGTGCGAAAATCGGCTACGACCCGCTGCTGATCGGCGAGGAAGGCCTCGGCCGCTACACCGAGGCCGGGCTGACGATGGTGCCCGTCGCCCAAAACCCGGTGGACGCGATCTGGACCGACCGCCCTGCCCCGCCTCTGGGCGCGGCCGAACCGCACGCATTGGCCCATGCCGGCCGCTCCGCCGACGACAAGCGGGCCGACATCGCCAAGCTGCTGCGGGACGCGAAGCAGGATGCGGCGGTGTTGACCGATCCTGCCTCGGTCGCGTGGCTGCTGAACATCCGGGGCGAGGACGTCCCCTTCACCCCCTTCGCGCTCGGGTTCGCGCTGATTCACGCGGACGGCGCGGCGGAACTGTTCATGGACCCGCGGAAACTGCCGGAGCCGACGCGGGCGTGGCTGGGCAACAGCGTCTCGGTCGCGGGGCGGGAGGCTTTGGCGCCGGCTTTGGCCAAGCTGACCGGCAAGACCGTGCGGGTCGATCCCGCGGGATCGCCGGTCTGGTTCGCACAACAGCTCAAGGCGGCGGGCGCGACAGTGGCCGCCGGGCCGGACCCGTGCCTGCTGCCGAAAGCCCGCAAGAACGCGACCGAACAGCAGGGCATGCGCAACGCCCACGCCCGCGACGCGGTGGCCATGTGCCGCTTTCTGCATTGGGTACACGAGCACGGCACCAAGGCGACCGAAATGGCGGCCGCCGAGAAGCTGCTGGCGTTCCGGCAGGAGGTCCCACTGTTCCGCGGAGAGAGCTTCCCCGCCATCTCCGGCGCCGGCGAACACGGCGCCATCATCCACTACCGCGTGACGCCCGAAACCGACCGGCGGATCGAGCCGAACGAGGTTTACCTTATTGACTCCGGCGGCCAGTACACCGACGGCACCACGGATATCACCCGCACGGTCTGGACCGGACCCGATAAGGCTCCAGCCGATGTGAAAGCCCGCGTCACCGCGGTGATGAAAGGCCATATCGCCATCGCCTCCGCCATCTTCCCCAGCGGCGTGACCGGCGCCCATCTGGACAGTTTCGCGCGTCGGGCATTGTGGGCGATGGGGCTGGATTACGATCACGGCACCGGCCACGGCGTCGGCAGTTACCTGTCCGTGCATGAGGGCCCGGTCAGCATCTCCCGCCTCGCGCGTCCCGTCGCCATCGCCGAAGGCATGGTGCTGTCCGACGAGCCCGGCTTCTATTGGGCGGACCAATACGGCATCCGGCTGGAAAACCTGCTGCTGGTGCAGGCCGCCGAACTGCCGAACGCCACCAAGCCGTTCCTGCGGTTCGAGACTCTCACCCTCGCACCCTTCGACACCCGCTTGCTGGACCCCACGCTGATGGACCCGTGGGAAAAAGACTGGCTGAATGCCTACCACGCCCGCGTGCTACGGGAGGTCGGGCCGGCTTTGCCGCCGGACACCGCGGCGTGGCTGGCGCAGGCATGTCGGGAGATCGGCTGATGTTCCACAGGTTTCAGGTCGGCACGATGCAGGCCACCATCGTCTCCGATGGCCCTTTGGTCCTGCCGGCCGCGCCACGCATCTTTCGCGGACCGGATGCCGCGGCGATCAATGATGCGCTACAGGCAGCGGGCCTGGACACGAAGCACGTCCGCGTCGAACAAAACTGTCTGCTCCTGGAAACCGGCGGGCGCAAAATCCTGTTCGACAACGGGCTTGGGTCGGAGAAACTATACGGCCCCGACAGCGGCAAGCTGATGGCCAGTCTGGCCGAGGCCGGCATCGATCCCGCCGCCATCGACGGCCTGGTGCTGACGCATGCGCACTCCGACCATTGCTGGGGCACCATGGCCGACGACGGCACCCCGAATTTCCCCAACGCGACAGTGTATCTGTCGCAGGCGGAGTTGGAATTCTGGGAGTCGAACCCGCCCAACGAACGGCTGGAACGCAGCATCGCCGGCGTACGCAAGCACCTGCTGCCGCTGCGCGACCGTATCCGCTTCGTCCGAGACGGGGAGGAATTTCTGCCGGGCGTGCAGGCATGGCTGACCCCCGGACACACGCCCGGCCACATGGCCTACCTGTTCGCCGGCAATTGGTGTCTGACCGGAGATGTCGCTTTCCATGATCCGCTGTCCTACGCGTTTCCGGAATCGCTCAGCGCGTTCGACGGCGACCGGGAACAAGGCGCCGAAACCCGCATGCGTCTGCTGGCGCGGCTGGCCGACGAGCGGATCGCCGTGATCGGCTACCACCATCCGTGGCCGGGCCTCGGCCGTGTGGAGCGGTTCGGCGGATCGTTCCGGTTTATCGCGGCGGGATCGCGGTAATCAGCCGCGGTGCACCGTCTTCCATCTGCCAGACGGTTCGTATGCAGGGGTTGCGTCCATCGGGTGTTGGGCAATGGCACTCCACCGTGTAGCGATCACCCCATTCCGTCGACACCGTTTTGGTCACGACGTTGGTCTGGCCATGAAGAACAAGCGCTGCACGCAGGGCGGCCCATCCACCGGACGTAAAACCGGCCCCCATGAAAAATCGTGCTTTCGGACCACCGGTTGGATGCCCGAGATTGAGCAGATACTCGCGGACGCGACGGTCTTCCACGCGCGCAAGTACGCGGTTCGGCAATATCGCAATGGGATGTGCCGTCACGAGGATCGAGCTATCTGACGGGCTCGATCTGCTCGGCCCGAAGCGTCACTACCTCCGTCCCGCCGGACAGTCCGACGATTTCCACCGCGAACGCCGCTCCTCCGCCGTAGATCGCGACCACAGTCCCGCGCGTGCCCCGCGACAGACGATACCCGTCGGCTTCCAGGCCATACGCGACGCGTACTTCATCGAACTCGGCAACCATCGGCTCCGAGGCGGCGAGGCTTGAGGAGGGGTCGGTCAACGTATCCATACCGCCTGCTTACGACATCGGCCGCTTCAAAAACAGCATTTCCCGCCCCAGACCGTGACTCCCACCCGCTCCGCCGCCTATGATCCCGACAATCACGTAAGGAACCCCCATGCCGGGACCGCTGTTCGGCTATCGTATCGTCGACCTGACTTCCATGATCTCCGGCCCGCTGGCCACGATGATGCTGGCGGATCAGGGCGCCGACGTCATCAAGGTGGAAAACCCCGACGGCGGCGATCACACGCGCGCGGCGGCGAACCGGCGCGGTGGGTTCTCGGCGGGGTTCCTGCACAACAACCGCAACAAGCGGTCCCTGACCCTCGATCTTAAAGACCCCAAGGCGAAAGAAGCGCTGCTGCGCCTGATCGCCACCGCCGACGTGTTCGTGCAGAACTTCCGCCCCGGCGTCGCCGATCGCATGGGCTTCGGGGAGGCCGCACTCCGAGCCGTCAAACCCGACATTATCTATGTCTCGATCAGCGGCTTCGGGGAGGTCGGACCTTTCGCCGGCAAGCCGGTCTACGACCCGCTGGTGCAGGCGATGTCAGGACTCGCCACCATCCAGGCCGGATCGGACAATGAGCGTCCGCGTCTGGTGCGCACCATCGTGCCGGACAAGCTGACCGCCATCACCGCGTCCCAGGCCATCACCGCCGCCCTGCTGTCGCGGGAACGCACCGGCCAGGGCCAGCATGTGCGGATTTCCATGCTCGAAGCGGTGATCGCCTTCCTGTTCGCCTCCGACATGGGCAGCCAAACCTTCGTCGGCGATGAGTTCCCGCAGCAGGAAGCCGCCAGCTTCATCGACCTGATCTACGAGACCTCGACCACTTACATCAGCGCCGCCGTGCAATCGAACAAGGAGTGGCTGGCGCTGACCCGAGCGCTGGACAAGCCGGAGTGGCTGGACGACCCACGCTTCAAAACCCCGGCCCTGCGCGGCAAGCACATCAACGAACGGCTGATGATGACGCAGGAGGTTCTGAAAACCCGCCCCGCCGAGGAATGGCTGCAACGGCTAACCGACGCCGGCGTCCCCTGCGCCCCGGTGCTGACACGCAGCGAGATGATCCGCGACCCGCAGGTCCAGGCCCTGGGCATCGTCGTCGAAACCGAACACCCCTCCGCCGGCCTGCTCCGCCAAGCCCGCTCCGCCGCTCGGTTCTCTGGCACGCCCGCGGAAATCCGCCACGGCGGGCCCGCGCTAGGCGAACACAGCGCCGCGATCCTGACGGAGCTGGGCTACAGTCCGGCGGATATTCAGGCACTGACGGAAACCGCGGTCACCGCCTGATCTGGCGCCACTCATGGCGTGCCTGCTCCAGCGCCAGAGCGAAACCCAGCGCCGCGGCCGATGGCGCGATCAGCAGCTTGGAGTGGCTGTCCAGGTTGCCGGACAGCATCGGCATCAGAAACAGCAGCGCCAACAGGGTCTTTTGCCACGGCGGGAAGCCGCGATCCCGCCCCGCCGCGATCAGCCAAGCGATGGCGATACCATCCAGCATCAAATCGTAAAACAACAACACCGGCACCGCGACCGGGGTGCCTGCTGTCAACAGTGCTGCTCGGACCGGCAGACTCAGGCGGCATCGCCAAGCCGCGGCAACACAGGCGGCAACGGCTAGAGCCGCCGCGACTTGCACCGAGCATGCCAAGGCCATACCGCCGTCCCACACCAGGATCGCACCGTAGGGGCTGGTCAGGCCCGCCATATCGATGGCATGCGCCCCGTAGACCGATCCAGCACCGGCCGCGGCAGCGAAAAACGCCGCCCAGGTGTCCCACCCGAACAGCAGACCGGAGGCCAAAACCAAGCCACCCACGGTGAAGCCCGCGGCGGCAAAAGCCCGCCAGTGCCCGCCGGCCGCCAAAGCCACGGGGATCAGCAGGCCGAAATGCGGCTTATAACAAAGCGACCCGAACGCCATACCTGCCAGGACCGGATACCGGTCGATGGCGGTGGTTCCGGTCACGAACAGAAAAGCGCTCAGGAACGCGTTCTGGCCCGTACCCCAGGTCCAGAAGACAGGAGGAAAGGCAGCAAGAAATCGGATAGATATACTAGGCAGGATTCGGCGGACGGCCAGGACGCAAGAGGCACAGGTGACGGCCTCGAAGACGTAGAACGCGGCCAGATAGGGCAGGCGTCCGAGCAAAGCGCATATCAGAAGGAAAACCGGCGGATAGTAGAAAAAATTATACGGAATCCCAATTTCCGTATCGGCCTGCTCCGCCGCATGATGAGCCTGACGATCGTAGACCAACCGCGCCAAATCGGCAACGCCGCGACCTTGGGCGAGGCCGCGATCAAAAGCAGCGCCGGCTTCCGAGCCGGCATTCAAGAGCTCACACGCCAAGTGGCCGGGTTTCGCATCGTGGACAACGAAGCCGCGCAAGCCGGCGGGCGAAGCGGATCGACCCGGGTGCGTGGCCGTAGTCTTTGGTCTCGGCGGCGGAAAGCAGCGTCATGATCGTCACACCATCCTTCGGGCGCCGGACACAACCGCCGACGCCACTGCCCGGGCAGGCCGCCGGCCAGGATACCATGTCGCTGCGGGACCCTGTCGGATCGGGTCCGCGTCAAACGATCCTTCCGGAAGAATCGGTCGCCGATCTGCGGGCGGCTTGCATGGCGCGACTGGATGCGAACGTCATCGCACTGATGGCGCCCGACCGGCTGACAACCGACATCGAGCGTCTGATCTCCGAAATCGCCACCGAGCGGCGCATCCATATCAATGGACGCGAACAACGTACGTTGGCGACCGAGCTGGTGAACGACATTCTGGGGCTGGGTCCGCTGGAGCCGCTGCTGGAAGACGAAACCATCAACGACATCATGGTCAATGGACCCGACAAGACCTTCGTCGAACGGCAAGGAAAGGTCGTTCTGTCGAATGTCCGGTTCCGCGATGCATCGCATCTGGCCAGTATCTGTCAGCGTATCGCGTCCTCGGTCGGCCGACGGATCGACGAATCCAGTCCGATGGTGGACGCACGGTTGCGGGACGGGTCGCGCGTCAACATCGTCTTCCCGCCGCTGGCGCTCGACGGCCCCTATATGTCGATCCGCAAATTCGGGCGGAAAGCGGTCGATTTCGCGAAACTCGTGGAATGGAAGGCGCTGACGCCGGCGGTGGCCCGCGTGCTGGAAGTCGCCGGGCGCGGCCGGCTGAACATCGTCATTTCAGGCGGCACGGGGTCGGGTAAAACGACGTTGATGAACGCGTTGTCGCGCATGATCGATGTCGGGGAGCGCGTGGTCACCGTGGAGGACGCGGCGGAGCTGCAATTCCAGCAACCGCATGTCGTGCGTTTGGAAACTCGCCCATCCAGCCTGGAAGGACGCGGTGAGGTCACCCAGCGCGATCTGGTTCGCAATGCCCTGCGTATGCGCCCCGACCGGATCATCATCGGCGAGGTCCGCGGCGCCGAGGCGTTCGATATGCTGCAAGCCATGAACACCGGACACGATGGCAGCATGTCCACCATCCACGCCAATACGACACGCGACGCCCTGACGCGTATCGAGAACATGGTGCAGATGGGCAATATGGGCCTTCCGTCCCGTGCGATCCGCACCCAAATCGTCGGGTCAATCGATTTGATCGTCCAAGTCGAACGCCATCGCGACGGCGGCCGCCGGATCACACAGGTAACCGAAGTCTGCGGTCTGGAAGGCGACGTCATTTCGCTGAACGACATATTCCTGTTCGAAATGCAGGGCGAAGGCCCCGACGGGCGCCTTTACGGGCGTTACAAAGTCAGCCGCGTGCCGCCAGCCTTCTTGTCCCGTCTGGCATATTTCGGTCTGGACAAGGTCTGGCGCTCGGCGGTGGACGACGCGGACGCCAGCTGATGAGCCCTGCAAACCTCCGCTACCTGATGCTGATCGGGGTCGGTGTCTCGCTGATTGGGGTGTTCGTCAGCGGGGCACTGCTCCTGCAAGCCCAAATCCAGTCGGAGAAGCGCAATAAGCGCTTGGCGACCATCGTTGCCGCCCATCTACGCCCGACCTATATCGAAGTATCGGCATTCGGCGACACCCAGCAAAGTACCAAACGCTCGATCGTCGCGCATATCGGCTGGGTCTTCGGGTTCGATCCGCTGAAAAGTGCCCTCTATCCGGCGCAATGGTGGGTCGTGCTGATTGGTCTCCTGGTCCTGGCGCGGGTCGTGGAGGCATCCGTATCCGCCTTCCTCGGTCGTTGGGCCTTGGCGTCCGTGCCCATCATCTGGATCCTATTGTGCCGCAATTTCTTCAGCTATTTTGAGCGGCGGCGCCAAATCGCGTTGCTGGACCAGTTTCCGGACGCCCTGGCCATGATGGTTCGCGCCATCCGCGTCGGCATTCCGGTGATGGAGGCCATTCGTAACGTGTCGCGCGCCGCTCCTACGATCACGGCGATCGGCTTCACCCGACTGGTCGATGAGGTCTCGGTGGGCGTGACCTTGGAAGACGCTTTGCATCACCTCGCCCAGAGCACCGGCCTGACCGAATACCGGTTCTTCGCCACCACGTTGACGCTGCAAAGCCAGACTGGCGGCACACTCAGCGACACGCTGGAAAGTCTCGGGGACGTCATTAGAAAGCGGGCGGCGCTGAAATCCAAAGGGCGTGCGATGACGTCCGAAGCACGCAGCAGTTCGATGGTGCTGGCGGTACTTCCCATCGGTACCGGGATCCTGCTGTGGGTCGTCAGCCCTAAATATATCAACGTGTTGTTCACCGATCCCGCGGGCCAATCCATGCTCGGACTGGCCATTATCATGCTTGCGGCGGGCATACTCAGCATCCATTTCATCATCCAGAAGGCGCTGTCATGAAGCCCTTCCTGTTGATGGCCTCGGGCTTCCTGCTGGTGCTGATCGTGGTTTTGGGTTTGCTGATGCTGCATGACGCGCAGCGGCAGGCAACGATGGCGGCGCGAATCCGCCGGATCCACGGCGAAGAAACGCAGACCGCTCCGGGATCGCAGGCAGACGCCGTGCGTGACACCATGACCAGCGTCGCGTCCATTGTCGGCACGTTGTTGTTGCGCAGCGGCATGATCCCGGCCGGGACCCGGACCGAATTGGAATTGATGCTGGCGAGTTCGGGTCTGCGAGGACAACAGGGTCTGCACGTATTCCTCGGCTTCAAGCTGTTTTCCCCGTTGTTCATGCTGCTGACCGGCATACTCCTGGCCAATTACTTCGAATCGCTGCGCAATTTGAAAATTGTTTTCCTGCCTATGTGCTTCGTCGTCGGCTTGGTCATGCCGGACTGGATACTCGGCAAACGGCGAAAAAACTACCTGGAGCGTGTCGAGAACGGCTTGCCGGACGCACTGGACCTGATGGTCATTTGCACTGAATCCGGGCTGGGCCTCGGCTCGGCCGTCGTGAGGGTCGCCGATGAGATGCGGCACTCCTATCGCGAACTGGCGATGGAGTTCCAACTGACCGCCACCGAGTTTCAGATCATGACAGACAATCGTCAGGCTCTGCTGAACCTCAGTCAACGCACCAACATCGAAAGCTTCAAACGGTTCACCACGACGCTTATTCAAGCGCTCCAGTACGGCACACCCGTCTCGCAGGCTTTGCGTTCGTTGTCGGCGGAACTGCGCGAAGAAATGCTGACGAAATTCGAAGAAAAAGCCGCCCGGCTGCCGGTGGTCATCACTGGCCCGATGATTATTTTCATTCTACCCGCGGTATTCATCGTCGCGGCCGGTCCGGCCTTTCTCCAGGTCGGCAAAATCTTCGGCCATTGAGGGAAAATCCGTTGAATCGAAGCAGGGTTTGCATTCTCTTTCTGGCGTTCGTCCTATCGGGATGCGGCGGCAAGCACGCGGCCGAACCCGGCCTCCAAGTCGGCGAAGAAGCGTTGCGAAACGGCTCCCCGCAAATCGCTTTGCAGGTCGCGCAAGGGATTCTGTCGCGATCGCCGGCAGATAAGCAGGCCTTGCTGATGAAGGGCGACGCCGCCACGCAGCTTGGCCAGAATACCGATGCCGAGGCGGCATTCCTACAGGTCCTGACCCAGGACCCCCAATCCGTGCATGGGCAGATCGGCCTGGGCCGCCTGCGGCTGGGAACCGATGCCGCCGCCGCCGCGACCTTGTTCGAGGATGTACTGCGGCGGG
>Ga0214182_1000193_pt1 | contig 28418 bp, 27 predicted proteins | sample TroBogEpilimnion_8_FD_153020 | JGI IMG/M metagenome (GOLD analysis project Ga0214182, IMG submission 153020) | Freshwater microbial communities from Trout Bog Lake, WI - 14NOV2007 epilimnion | ecosystem: Environmental > Aquatic > Freshwater > Lake > Epilimnion/Euphotic zone | place: Trout Bog... | reverse complement strand
GATCCAGTCCGAACCATACCCGTTCACCGCATTTGCATGTGATAAACGCAAGGACGCCGCCAACGTATCCCTTCCTAGCCTATTCAAATGTCAAAGAGCGCTTCCGGCTTCCCGGAAGAACCAACCGGCCAACCGGGCCGCGTCGGGAGGCGCTTTCTAGGCGGGGGGTCCCCCCCTGTCAACGCGAATGTTCAGGTTTCGTGAATTTTGTTTTTTACCCTCTAACCCTTTGATTCTAAACGTCCACAAGGGGTGGACAAGCGATTCCCACCGAAACATTGGAGCCATGCGAACCCAACATGGCCTCAGATCCAGCGGGTATCCGGCGTCCCACCCAGCATCGCATAACCCACGGTTTCGAAGTGCGTGCGCCGGCCCTGCAGGTGCTGCGCGACGGCGCTGACGTCGCGCAAACGCCGCTCGAATGGGCCTTTGGCGAAGATCGCAGTCGAACCGGCTTCATGAAACACATTGAACGCCGCGTCCCGCGCCGTGTGGATCGCGAAGGTCGTGGCCTGACGCACCGCCAGCCGATTGTCGATCGTGATCGCCCCGGTGCGCGCGACATCGTCCCAAACCTGCTCGAACACCGCGATAATACCCGCCCGCGCCGCCTTCAGGGCCGCGTCCCAATAGCCCAACGTGTGCTGCACCGCGTTGTTGTCGCGCAAGCCGCCGGTGCTGCCCAGCGGCACTTTCCCCTTCGCCAGCTCAGTCACCTCATGCAACAAACCACGCGCGGCACCCAGAGCGACATTGGAAAAACCGCCAGCGTAGAGCTGCATCGCCTGAAAACGATAGAGCGTGCCGGGTTCACGCCGTTCCTGGTCAGACTCCCGCGTGACGGCGTAGGCATCGCCGACGAACAGGTCGGTCACGGAAAATGAATCACTGCCGGTGCCGTTCAGCCCCATGACATCCCAGACCTCGGAATCGATCTTCGCGTGGTGCCGGGGGAAGACCATCGTCCGCTCCCACGGGCGGCCGTCCGGCCGCAAAACCGGCGATCCGTCCGCCTCGAAGCACGGTGCCATGGCGCCGAGCCAAGTGGCGTGGCGGGAGCCGGAGGCGAAACTGTAGGTTCCGGTCACCCGCCAGCCGCCTTCCGCGCGTATTGCCTTCGCCGAGGATCCCGGCCCATTGCCCCAGGCGAGCACGGCATTCGGGGCGCCCCAAATGGCGTGCGCGACATCCGCTTGAAAGTAGGCAGCGGTCATCGAACAACCGGAGCCTTGGTTCATGCACCAGGCGGTGCTGGCATCGCCCATGGCGATAGCCTCGATACATTGCACGTATTCGGCGGGCCGCAACTCCTCGCCGCCGAGCGATCGCGGCAGCAGGAGACGGAACATGCCCGCGGCGTGCATGGCCTCCAGCACGTCCGGGGGCAGGCCGCGGGCGGCCTCGATCCGGGGTCCGGCTTCTTTCAACAGCGGAATCAGCGCTTTGGCGCGCTCCAAAGGGGTGGTTTTATGCATCGTGGCGGTTTCCTCTCCCGCTGGTACGGCCGGGTTTCTCTCGAATTGACATACCAAACGGGGCCTAGCAATACTCGCCAGTAGCACGAGCAGGGAGTTGAACGTGGCCGATCCGGAAACGCTGACCATCGATGTGAACGGCTATGCCACGCGCGTCTGGCGCAAAGGCAGCGGCCCCAAGCTGGGCTATATCGCCGGCTTCGGCGGGTTGCCGCGCTGGATGCCGTTCTTGGATGAGCTAGCCAAAAGCCGTACCGTCATCGTCCCGTCCGTGCCCGGCTTCCCCGGCGGGGACCGTGGCCATTCCGTGCTGGACTCGCATCTGGATTGGATGCTGGCGATGCGTCAGTTACTGGAAAAGTCGGATCTCGACGGCGCCGATCTGGCCGGCAGTTCCGTCGGCGCCTCCCTGGTGGCCGATGTCGCCGCGCTCTGGCCCGCGTCCGTGCGCAAGCTGGCACTGATCGCCCCGTTCGGCCTGTTCGACGAAAAGGACCCGCCGACCGATCCTTGGGCGCAGCGCGCCGACGCGGTTCCGGGGCTGATGACGCACGATCCCGACATCTACAAAGGCATGAAGGCCGCGCCCGAGGGTGCCAACTCCATCGAGTGGCCGATCGAGCAAGTCCGCGCCTCCGAATCAGCCGCCCGCATCTTCTGGCCGCTCGGCAATACGCGGATCGAGAAGCGCCTGAGCCTGATCAAAGCCCCGACCCTGCTGCTGTGGGGGGAGCATGACCGGATCATGCCGCGCACCTACGCCGATGTGTTCGCCAAGGGGATTTCGGGGGCGACGACGGTGAAGACCATCGCCGGCGCCGGTCATCTGGCCGAACTCGACAAGCCGGCCGAAGTCGCTCGGGCGATTCTGGATTTCTTGGGATAAATTGGGGGTCACGTGGATAACACGAAAGCGTCACGTGTTATCCACATTCCAACCACCGGCTGGCCACATGGGGATACTGGCTATGTGGCGATCCTAAGTCCCGTGACCAAAATAATCGCTCGGGATTCAAGTAGCTTATCCCAGATATCCAACGCCCGGGAACTTGGATGACAAAGCCGTGACGGGGTACCAACCCGCCCACATACCCATCAACATCATCCTTATCCGAATCCCTACCAGACTCCTTTCCCTTCTTATGCAAACTTACGTACAGCCCGTACTGGGACGGCCCGTATCCGAGGCGATCCACGGGTCAAGCCCGTGGATGACGAAGGAGGCAGCAAGGATCGTAACCCCTCACCCTTCCATCCGTACGTACTCGAAATCGCCCGGCATATTATCGATCCCAATCCGCGGCGGGGCGATCCAACCTGCGTAGGCCCCAGGGTCGCGAACGGGTGCCATCAAGCTTGCAATGAACAGGTTGTCCTCCACCGACGGCAGAACCTCCTTGGAACGCTTCGTCCATTGGTCGGAAGTCAGCAGAGTCCCATCGGTATCGGCATGGCAGCCTGAGAATTCTCCGATGCGGCGATTGAATGCGACATGCGGCAGGCTCATGCGGAAGTTCACGCCGGTCCGCTCGAACACGCGGTTCCAGCGGGCGATGCCAGCCTCGGTATCGACCACGTAATCGTCACGCAGGCGCATGTTCAGACCCGACAGGGCAGGGACGTCTTCGCTCTGAATCAGCCCATTCTTAAAACGCAGCACCGGATATACCGCGCCCAAAAGCTGGTGATCGTCGGTCAACCGATCCTCCCGATAGCGGCCTTTCAAGCCGGCATTGAAGGCATTGGCGGCGTTGGTGCTGATCTCATTCCCGAACAAATCGAGCGTCAGGGAGAAATGCAAATTCGCCTTCTTCTGAATCGTCGGCAAATCGATGACACCCAACGCTCGGATACGTTCAATGTCATAGGGATCATCGATCCCCGCGGCTTTCATCGCCTCGCATGTCCGCTGAATCACCCGCTGCACGCCGGTTTCCCCCACGAACATATGATGAGCTTCCTCAGTCAGCATGAACCTGCAGGTGCGGGACAGCGGGTCGAACCCCGATTGCGCCAGCGCCGCGAGCTGCATCTTGCCGTCGCGATCAGTGAAGAACGTGAACATGAAGAAGGACAGCCAATCCGGCGTCCGTTCATTGAACGCGCCGAGCATCCGGGGACTGTCCTGGTCTCCTGAGCGGCGGCGGAGAAGGTCGTTGGCTTCCTCACGCCCGTCGCGGCCGAAGTACTTCTGCAGCAGGTAAACCATGGCCCAGAGGTGGCGACCTTCTTCGACGTTCACCTGAAACAGGTTGCGCAGGTCGTAAAGGGATGGCGCTGTCGAGCCGAGATGGCGTTGCTGTTCGACCGAAGCGGGTTCAGTGTCGCCTTGAATAACCAGCAAGCGGCGCAGCATCGCTCGGTATTCGCCAGGAACTTCCTGCCAAGCGGGCTCGCCCTTATGGGCGCCGAAGGGAATTGTCCGGCCCTCGACTTGCGGCGCGAGTAATACGCCCCACCGGTATTCCGGCATACGGACGAAATCGAACTTCGCCCAGCCTTCGCTGCCGACTCCGACGGCGGTGCGCAGGTAGACCATGGCGTCCTGGAACCCCTCCGGTCCCATCTGCTTCCACCAGTCGATGTAGCCGGGGTGCCAGACCTCCAGCGCTTTGCGGACGCGCAGATCTTCGTTCAAGCCGACATTGTTGGGGATCAGGCCGTCGTAATCGATCTGGGAGCCATCGGGCATGGGGGCGATCCTTTGTGTTCAGACGCGTTCGGTGGAGAACGTCGGCCGTTGGCCGGAGCCATAGCGTTTCAGCGATCCGTCTTCCCCGACTGCATTCGGGCGTTGGAAAATCCAGTTCTGCCAGGCTGTGAGCCGACCGAAGATGCGTGTTTCCATTGTTTCCGGCCCGGCGAAGCGCAGATTGGCTTCGAGGCCGGTGAGACTGTCGGGGGAGAACGATGTCCGTTCTTCCAACAACAGGCGCACTTCGTTGTCCCAATCGACATCGTCGTAGGCGATGGTGATCAGGCCCATCTCCTCGGCGTCTTCCGCGGAGATGGACTGCCCGATGGCTGCTTGTGCCTGGGCGACGCTGTCGGGTTCGCCGAGGAAGCGGGTTTGCAGCCGGGTCAGACCGTTCCCCATTGGGCAGGGTCCGAAATTTATAGGCGACAGGTGCAGGGTCGCTGCGCCGCCATTGTGCCCAGACTTCGTGCCGGAGAACATGATCCCACGATCCGCCGCGAATACCAGTTCAGCAAGGCTGCCGGCGAAGCAGCTTCCAGGCTCGATCAACGTCACGAGGCTGCGGGCCATCATGTCCACGCGCTTGAAGACACGCTTTAGATAAAGGCGGATTTCGCGCTGCAACCATCCGTCTCCGGCAATCGAGGCATCTGCCGCGAGAACGTTCGCCGGATCGCCCTCGGACCGGAACACGATAAGACCGAGATCGGGTTCGTTCAGCCGCAGATGCAGCAACGCGTCGTCCAATTCCCGCGCGAACACCAACGACCAGCAATCCGCATCGACAGTTTCCGGCATCGTTGCCGGTCCGTCGATCGTGATTTCCGCGCGCCGTTCCGCCCGCACGAGACTAACCCGTATGTGTGTGTATCGGATATCGTCCGTCCCGATGGAGCGATTGAGCGGCGCTAACACAATCCCCGTCCCATCAGGCCGGTTCGACGTCGCGGCCATCGCGAGGGCGCGTTCTTTGACGCGGTTCTCCCAAGCCGAGGGCGGTACAACCTCATCCACCAGCCGCCATTGCACTGCCCGAGGGCCGCGGACACCTTCTTCGGTCGTGCAGAACACATCGGCCAAATCGCGGCGGACTTTGCGTTTGTCGGTCAGGCGCGTCAGTCCGCCGGTTCCAGGCAATACAGCCAGCAATGGCAGTTCGGGTAACGATACAGACGAACGGCGGTCGTCGATCAGCATGATGTGGTCGGTGCATTCCGCCAGCTCGTAACCGCCGCCGGCCGCGTTGCCGCTGATAGCTGCCAGATATCTTTGGCCGGAATGCGCGCTCGCATCCTCGATCGCCAGCCGGGTTTCGTTCGTGAATTTGCAGAAATTCACCTTGTGGCCGTGCGTGGCCTTGGCCAGCATGCGGATGTTGGCGCCCGCGCAGAACACGTTGTCCTTGGCGGAGCGGAGGATCACGACTTTTACCTCCGGATGCTCGAACCGCAGCCGCTGCACCGCGTCGGCGAGTTCGATATCGACGCCGAGGTCGTAGGAATTCAGCTTCAATTCGTATCCGCCGAGCAGCGGGGCATCTGGATCGACATCCATCGACAAGGTCGCGATGGGTCCATCGAACGCCAGTTTCCAGTGCCGATAGCGGCTGGGGTCGGTTTGGAAATCGATCATGCGGTGACGTCCTGGACGAAGGCGATAAGCGATGAAAGCGTCGGTTCGGGTGCCTCCAGATGGGGGGCATGCCGAGCGCCTGGGATGATCAGGGTTTTGGTGGGTGCGGTGGCGTGGCGATTCAATACGTGAAGCTGTTCGTCCGAACCATAAGGATCGTCGGAGCCTTGCAGCCCCAGGATTGGTATTCGGATAGCTTCCAGATATCCTGTGATATCGAACGTCTTGAAACGAGGGTCCAGCCAAGCGTCGGTCCAACCGTTGAAGGCGCCGTCGACGTCGGTGTGGTAGCGTGCGAGGCGGCGGCGCAGATCGCCGTTTCGGTAGGTTTCCTTAATTTGGGCGATGGCGGCGACGTTCAGGTCCTCGACGAAGAAGTGCGCGGCCATCATCGCCACACCCAACAGGCGAGGGGCCTGGGTTCCACCGGCATGGATCGCGGCGATCGATCCGCCGTCCGAATGGCCGATGAGAATGGCTTTGCGGATGCCGGTACGGTCCAGGATTTCCGGAAGGACATGCAGGGCTTCATCGTGCATGTAGCTCATGGAACGTGGCAACTGGATCGGATCGGACCCGCCGTAGCCGAAGCGGGAATATGCCAACACGCCTAGTCCGGTTGCTTCCTGCAATTTGGCGGGGACGTCACGCCATAACGCGACGCAGCCGAGGCCTTCGTGCAACAGGACGATAGTCGGTGCGGTATCGGGCGAAGGACCCCACCATTCCGCTTCCACCCGGCCGTGTGCGGTGACGATCTCTTTCACGGAGTGCGCAACCGAAAGCGCTGAATTTTCCCGGTGGCTGTCTTTGGCAGACTGTCCACGAACTCGATCCATCGCGGGTATTTCCACACGCCGATGCGGTCTTTAACGTGGTTCTTCAGAGCTTCCCGCAAAGCGTCGTTGCCGGTGTGTCCATCGCGCAAAATGACGAAGGCTTTCGGCTTGATCAGCCCGTCGCGGTCTTCCTGTCCGATCACCGCGGCTTCCAGGACCGATTGATGAGAAATCAAGGCTTCCTCGACCTCGAACGGGGAGACCCAGACGCCGCTGACTTTCAGCATTTCGTCGCTGCGGCCTTGGTACCGGTAGTAGCCATCGGCGTCGCGAATGTAGGTGTCGCCGGTATGGGTCCATTCGCCCTGGAATGTCTTTCGGGTTTTGGCCCGCTGGTTCCAGTAGCCATCAGCGGCGGAGGCGCCACGCACGACCAATTCCCCTGCCTCTCCATTCGGGACCGGGCGGCCGTGTTCGTCCAATACGACGGCGTCGTATCCCGGAACCGGCTTTCCCGACGTGCCGTAGCGGATATCGTCCGGCCGGTTGCTGATGAAGATGTGCAGCATCTCGGTTGAGCCAATCCCGTCCAGGATATCCAGCCCAACCATCGACTTCCAGCGGTGACCGATATCCGCCGGCAAAGCCTCCCCGGCCGAGATGCAACGGCGCAGCGGGTCCGATCCCGCTCCTGGACCGATCATCGGATTGGCCAACAGGCCGGCGTACAGCGTCGGAACACCACCGAACATCGTCGGGCGATGCCGTTTCATCGTGTCCAGCACCGCATCCGGTGTTGGGCGAGACGGCAGAAACACCGAAGACGCCCCGACAGCCATCGGAAACGTCATGCAATTCCCCAAGCCATAGGCATGGAACGCCTTGGCGGCGGAGAACATGACATCGTCCGGCTGAATGCCCAGGACCTGCATGCCGTAAGTTTCAGCCGTGAACCGGAGACTCGCATGCACATGCCGGACACCCTTCGGCGCGCCGGTCGATCCCGAGGAATAGAGCCAGAACGCGACCTCGTCCGGGGAAGCGTCCACAGGCGCAGCGCCGGTGTCCCCACTCGCCAGGAAATCCGCCATCGCGGTGCAGCCCGGATGCGGATCGCCGGCGGAGACAATCAACCGAAGCCCTGGAATTGCCTGCAATACGCCAAGCAACCCCTCGGTCGCCAACTCGCTCGACACGATAACCCCAGCCGCTCGGCTGTCTCTCAGGATGTAATCTGTGGTTTCGGCCGTCAGCAGCGTGTTGATCGGGACGGGCACAATCCCAGCGCGGATCGCACCCCAGAACGCGATGGGAAAATCGACGGTATCCAGCATGATCAGTGCGACGCGCTGCTCCCGCCCGATACCGGCATGACCGAGCGCTGTCGCGAATTTCTGGGTGAATTGGGCCAGATCGCCGTACGTCAGAGACCGCCAGGGGTCGGTAAACGCGACACGATCGCCGTGACCGTCCCGGATATGCCGATCCAGAAACCAGTCCACCGCGTTGCCGTTCGTCCCCTGTCCCGTACCGGTCATGGTCGCTCCGTTTCGACATCCCTGTTGCGGGTTCTATGGCACAGGAGACGACGCGCGCGGAAGCGGCTACAATACATCCACTGTTTGGGAGAGCGCGCGATGACGATCACGGTGAAAAAAGGCTTCAAACAGCTTCTGGCGGAAGCGAATGTGGAGATTCAGACGCTGACCCCGGAAGAGGGCATCGCGCTGGTCGGCCACCCCGACACGCTGTTCGTCGATCTGCGCGATCCCCGCGAACTGGACCGCGAAGGCCGGCTGCCAGGCGCGTTCCCTTGCACACGCGGGATGCTGGAATTCTGGATCGATCCGGACAGCCCCTACCACAAGCCGGTTTTCACCGAACCGAAGCGATTCGTGTTCTTCTGTGCCGGTGGCTGGCGATCCGCTCTGGCGGCGAAAACGGCTCAGGACATGGGCCTGGAGAACGTCGCCCACATCGAGGGCGGGTTCGGGGCATGGAAAAAAGCCGGCGGGCCGGTGGAAGCACCGAAACCGAAAACCTGACGTCAGACCCTCAGCCGGTTCTCGATCAGCAACGCTGGCGGGATCCATACACGGATAACCTGCCAACGCCACCCGGTCAGAGCCAGTTCGGCTCTCACCGGATCGGTGACACCTGCCACCGACACATGCACGTTGAAGCGCAGCGGACCCGAGAAAAACGCCCAATCGATCTGTGCATCGTCATGCCTCGGTTCGATGGGATGTCCCATGTTGGCCAAGGCCTCCGCGGTGAAAGTATGATCGACCGATGCCCCCGTGACGCCCCTTACGAACGACGCACCGAAGGGCGGCAACTCCCCCTTCTTTGCGGGATCGCCGGGTTCGTCGAGAACGAGGTCGCAAATGTCTTCTTTGACGCCCTGCCGCACCGCCGGCCAATCGATCAACCGCGAAAGCGTGGTCGCATTGCCATCCCGCACGGCCGATTGCAGCTGGTAAAGGGTCAAAGCGGGATAGCCCGCATATAAGGCGAGACTGCTCAGCACTCCGGCGATGATCGGCTTTCTGGCGCGCATGGTGTCGCTCCGTTCCCATCTTCTTGGCGGGACTCCTAACATAGTTGAGATCGCAAAGCGTACATACAAGATTGTGAGGTCGCACAACGCTTTGTTAAGAAGCGTTACGTTCCACGAATCAACCTGTCTGGCCCTCCGTATTGAACACCAGCACGCGGCTCTCGGGACCGAGCCCGAGGGCTGTGCGACCGGTGGGGGATGTGGCGGCCAACATGCATCCGGCCAACCCGGCAACACCGGATTCCCCTGCATTTATCTGCTGGTTTTCAAGCAGATGCATGGTTTCCAAGGCGGCTTCATCGGGGATCGTCATGAACGCTGAGGCACCGCGCGCCAGTTCATCCCACGCCAGCAAGCTGGGCTCACCGCAGGCCAGACCCGCCATGACGGTGTCGAGATCGCCGGAGATCGCGGTGAGCGCCCCTGCCTCCGCGCTCGCGAAAAGGCATGCTGCTCGGTCGGGTTCCACCACGATCAGGGCCGGCACCGGTTGAAACCGCGACCGGATGTGAACCGACACGGCCGCGGCGACACCGCCGACACCGCCTTGGACGAAGACATGGGTTGGAGGCGGGCCTTCCCACTGGTCGGCGGCTTCGTCCACCATGATGCGGTAGCCTTGCATGATGTCGCGGGGAACTTCGGTGTACCCCGGCCATGAGGTGTCCGACGCGATCATCCATCCTGCGGCGTCCGCCTGACGCGCGGCCTCCCGCACCGCGTCGTCGTAGGTGCCTCGCACGGTACGGATTTCGGCGCCGAACGCGGCGATGGCATCGATGCGGGCTCGATTTACATGCTCGTGCACGAAGATGACGCAGCGGCAGTGAAACCGCTGGGCTGCCCATGCCACGGAGCGCCCGTGGTTGCCGTCCGTCGCGCAGGTAACGGTTAGCTTCCTGGTATCCGACAGATATCGTCCGGCTACCAGATCGGCGGAACCAGCCGAGTGCGCGATGCCCCGACGGGCCAGTTCCGCGCTTAAGAGATTGGCCACCGCGTAGGCGCCGCCGAGTGCTTTGAAACTGCCGAGGCCGAAGCGTGTAGCCTCATCCTTCATGCGCAGCGCCGCGATCCCGGCGCCGAGCGCCCAGTTGGGCAGATCGCGTAAGGGCGTTGGTGCGTAGCCCTCCCATGATCCGATTTCAGCCTTGGCACGCCGAAACCCCGCCGTTGGCAGGATCGTCACACCGGGGGTGCCGTGCCGGGGGTTTGCGAACACACGGATCGGATGGGGCTGTAGCATGAAGGGACGGTGGACTGGTTCCGTCAGGGGTGCAATCCTGGTTCGAACATCGCTATTGGCGAGGGCGTACGCCGTATTCCCCCCGTCCTTGCGAGCGAAGCGAAGCAATCCAGAGCCACGGGTTCCCTGGATTGCTTCGCTTCGCTCGCAAGGACGGGGGGCAGAGGCTGCTGGTTTGATACGGAGCGACTCGATGCGGATTGCGATTTTGGGCGGCGGCGGATTTCTCGGCCGCAAGATTGCCAACCGGCTGGCGAAGGAGGGTACGCTTGGCGGCCGTTCCGTGACCGGCCTCACGCTGTTCGATATCGCGACCCCGCCCGCGCCCGAGGCGTCGTTTCCCGTAACAGCCCTATCGGGCGACGTGGTCGATCTGCCGGAAGCCGCCATCCCGCCGGGCACAGATGTTGTCTTCCACCTCGCCGCCGTGGTCAGCGCGCAGGCCGAGGCCGACTACGACCTCGGCCGCCGGGTGAACATGCGCGGGACCGATGCCGTGGTGGATGCTTGCCGCCGTCTGGTCGCGGCAGGCGGCAAACCGCCCCGCGTGGTGTTCACCAGTTCCGTCGCCAGTTTCAGCGCGACCCAGTCGGACACGTTGCCAGACGCGGCGAAGCAGATTCCCGGCAACAGCTATGGCGCGCAGAAGGCGGCGGCGGAGTTGATTCTGGCCGATGCATCCCGCCGGGGCTTCATGGATGTCGTTTCCATCCGGCTGCCCACGGTGACCGTTCGTCCCGGCCGGCCGAACAAGGCCGCCAGCTCCTTCTTTTCCGGGATCATTCGCGAACCGTTGCTCGGCCAGGAAGCCGAACTGCCCGTGCCCGACGATTTCGCGGTTTGGGTGTGCAGCCCCCGACGCGCGGTGGATTGGCTGCTGCATGCGGCGGCGATGGATACGGCCGCGATGGGCTTGGATCGCAGCCTGAGTCCGCCGGGCATCTCCACGACCGTGGGAGACATGCTGCGGGCGATGGACGACGTGCAGCCGGGTGCCTCCGCGCTGGTGCGGCGCGTGAGCGATCCCGCCATCGCCGCGATCGTCGGAACCTGGCCGCCCGCCTTCAGCGCCGAACGCGCCCGCGCCTTGGGATTCGTGCCGCATGAGCCGTTCGTGGATGTGGTGCGGGCGTTCATCGAGGACGACCTCGCGGCGACAAGACAGGACCGCGGACTATAATTTTGCCTCAATCGCGAGAAAAACTGCGCTGACAGGTTGCTCCCGCCGGTGCGCCGGAGCAAAAGATTATTCGACTTTCCTCTGGCCGCGCTGGGCTTCGCGCATGTCGGCATCTTCTGGCGATCGGATCATGGCGGGCGTCTCCGACAGCCCGCTGCCCGGGAGAACCGCGTCCGACGAGTCAGCCGACACACCGCATATCGCAACCAAGCGGCACCGCAGGCCTTTCAGCAATGTCGTGCTGCATGCGCCGCAGGTTTTGCGGGCGCTGGTCCGTACCGATGAAATCTGGTTGGTCGTCCTGGCGGCCTTCGCTGGGTTCTTCACCGGTTTCGCGGTTTGGGCGATGACCGAAGCGACCCAGATGGTGCACGAAATCCTGTTCCGGATCGGTCATAACCAGCGCCTCAGCGCGATGGTGGAACTCGACCGCTGGCGCACCGTCCTCATTCCCACCATCGGCGGCTTGGTGCTCGGGCTGCTCTCGTTAGGAATCGGAAAGGTCTATCGTCGCCGCGCGGTGGACCCGATCGAGGCCAATGCGCTGTTCGGCGGGCGGATGTCGATGAACGGCAGCCTGATCGTGGTGCTGCAGACGATTATTTCCAACGGCGTGGGCGCGTCCATCGGGTTGGAGGCCGGATACACCCAGATCGGTGCCGCCATCGCGTCCCGCTGGGGCCACGGATTCCGGCTGCGGCGCAACGATCTGCGGTTGCTGGTCGGGTGCGGCGCGGCGGCGGCCATCGCGGGGGCCTTCAACGCGCCGCTGACCGGTGCTTTCTATGCGTTCGAGTTGGTGATCGGCACCTATTCGCTCGGCACGTTCGCACCCGTCGCGGTTGCCGCCATCGTGTCGGTCGCGGTCGTCCATATGCTGGGCGGCGGGCAGTTCGAGTTGGAGGTGCTTGTTCCCACACGCATCGACGCGGTGGATTATATCCCGATCCTGGCATTGGGCATGCTGTGTGCATTGGTCGGCATCGCGATCATGCGCGGCGTCACGATCACCGAAGAACTGTTCCGCAAAAGCCGTGTGGCGCCTTGGCTTCGGCCGGCAATCGGCGGTCTGGCCGTCGGGTTGCTGGCGCTTTGGACGCCGGCGGTATTGTCCTCGGGGCACGGCGCGCTGGGCGTCGTGTTCGCGGCGGCGTACTCATTCCATTATTTGCTGATCCTGGTCGCGATCAAAGCTGTCGCCTCCGCCATTTCGATCGGGTCCGGGTTTCGCGGCGGATTGTTTTTCGCCTCCCTGTTTCTGGGGGCGCTGATGGGCAAGGCTTTTGCCACCGCCATGGCCGTGGTCACCACGGCGCATGCGGTGTCCCCGGTGGTGTGCGCGCTGGTGGGCATGAGTGCTCTGGCTGTCGGCGTGATCGGTGGGCCGCTGACGATGGGGTTCCTGGCGCTGGAGGCAACCGGCAGCCTACCTATGACCGTGGCGGTGCTTGCGGCATGCGTGGTTTCCGCGCTGACGGTGCGGCGGACCTTCGGCTATTCCTTCGCCACGTGGCGCTTCCATTTACGGGGGGAAGCCATTCGCAGCGCCCACGATATCGGCTGGATGCGCAACCTGACGGTCGAACGCATGATGCGGAAGGAGGTTTCGACCGTGCCCGCCGCCATGCCGGTTGCGATCTTCAAACAGGAACACCCGCTGGGCGAAACGCAAATTGTCATCGTGTTGGACGACGAAGGCCGCTACGCCGGCATCGTGCATCCGGCCGAGGTGCATGCCGACCACGACGACGAACACAAGGTCGCGGTGATCGAGCACCACACGGAAACCATGCTGCTGCCGAAGATGACGATCAAGGAAGCGGTGGCGATGTTCGAAAACGCCGAAAGCGATGCCCTGGCCGTCGTGGACGGGCCGGAAACCCGCAAGGTGATCGGCCTGCTGACCGAAGCCCACGCGCTGCGCCGCTACAGCGAGGAATTGGACAGGCGGCGGCGGGAGTTGTCCGGGGAATAAGCGGTCGGGTCGATCCGGATCCCTACCCAAGTACCAACCGCACCGTAATCTCGTCGTCCAGCCGGCCCACGACCGAAAACCCGAGTTCTTCGGCCAGCCGCAGCATGGGCTCGTTGTCGCTCAGTACGGAACCGACCAGCGCACCGGTCCCCTTGGCTCGGGCATGGCCGATAATTTCGTGCATCATCAACGTGCCCGCGCCCCGGCCGTGCCAGTCGCTTCGGACCAGGACCGCGAACTCGGCGTCCTCGTTGTTCGGATCGGCATGGCTTCTGACGACACCGATCGGAACCGGATCGTCTGGGGCGAAGACGATCAGCGCCATCTCCCGGTCGTAGTCGATCTGAGAAAGACGCATGAGCAGCGACGGGTCCAGCACGCGCATTGCCCCGTGGAAACGTGCGCGTATATCCGCGGGCGACAGCATGGCATGAAGGCGCAGAAGGGAGTCCGCGTCGGTCGGCCGGATAGGGCGTAGGCGCAAACCTGTGCCATCCCGCAGCGTATGTTCGGTCTCCAGCGCATCGGGGTAGGGCACGATCGCCGACGGCACGGCCTTGGCCGGATCGCCGATCCGGATACGGGCATCGAGGGCGACCACCCCGGCGGCATCGGCCAGGAACGGATTGATATCGAGTTCGACGATCTCTCGGTGGTTCAGCGCCAGGCGTGCCACATTGACGAGCAGGGCGCAGATGGCATCGAAATCGACCGGTGGACGGCCGCGGAAACCGCGCAGCAAGCGGGCGACCCGGGTTCGGTCGACCAACGCCCGCGCGAGATCGCGGTCCAGGGGCGGCAGGGCGAGGACGGTGTCGCCGATGGCCTCGACCGCGACGCCGCCTTGGCCGAACAGCACGACTGGCCCGAAGGTCGGATCGACGCTGACGCCGGCGATCAGTTCGAACGATGCGGGACGGTCGATCATTTCCTCGACGGCGAAACCCTCCAGGATCGCGTCGGGCCGAACGGCGGCGATGCGAGCGGCCATGGCAAGAGCGGCGGCGCGGACGGCGGGGCCTCCGGTGAGGTTCAGCATCACCCCCCCGACGTCGGATTTATGCGGGATGGCTCGGGAGTGGATTTTCAGTGCGACAGGACCGCCGATTCCGGCTGCGATTGCAGCGGCTTCGTCCGGGGTTTTCGCCAAGCCGCCGCGCGCCACCGTTATGCGGTAGGCCCGCAGCACCGCCTTGACGGCGGCGGGGTCCAGCCAATCGCGTCCGGCCATGCGTGCGGCGTCGAAGACGGCCTGCGCGGCGGAGCGGTCCGGCCTATCGGCTTCCTCCGATCCTTGGCCGGGCACATGCAGCAATTGGCGCCGGTTACGGGAGAATTCCGCGAGATTGGTATATCCGTCGAGCGCCGTGGCGATACTGTCGAAGGCCGGGATGCCCGCTTTGGTCAGCTCGGTTCGGGCGGCTTCGGCCGGGCCGGCGCCGAACCAGCACGCCAGCAAAGCGGGTGACGGGCCGGCCGGCTTGGCCTTCCAGGCTTGAATCAGCCCCGCGGCCGCTTCCGTGGCCGCCGATACGCCGGTCGGACAATACAGGGCCAGCACCGCGTCGGTGGCGGGATCGGCCAGGATCGGACCCAATGCCGCGGCGTAGCGGGCGCCGTTGGCGTCGCCGATGATGTCGACGGGGTTGGCATGCGACCAGATTCGCGGCAACACATCGCTCAGAGCCGCGCGCGTCTCAGGCGTGAGCGTGGCCAAGGTGCCGTGCGCGTCCAGCAGTGCATCGGCGGCCAGAACTCCGAAGCCACCGCCATTGGTCAGGATCGTCAGCGTCTCGCCCTTGACCGGCTTCGCATAGGCCAAGGTCTCCGCCGCCGCGAACAACTGCTCCAGCCCCGTCACGCGCAACACACCCGCTCGGCGGAACGCGGCATCGTAGACGGCATCGGATCCGGCCAGCGCGCCGGTATGGGACGCCGCCGCCGCCGCGGCGCCGGGGTGGCGGCCGGATTTGACGACGATCACCGGTTTGTTGCGCGCGGCCGCCCGAGCGGCGGACATGAATTTGCGGGCGGAGGCGATGCTTTCGACGTAGAGCAGGACGGCTTTGGTCTCGGGGTCGGAGGCGACGAAATCCAGTAGGTCGCCGAAATCCACATCCGCCGTGGCGCCGAGGGAAATCAGGTAGCGGAACCCGATGTCGCGCGCGGTGGCCCAATCCAGCAGGGCGGCGGCGACCGCGCCCGACTGGGTGAAACAAGCGATCGGGCCGGTTTTCGCCGGCACATGGCTGAAGCTGGCATTGACCCCGGCCGACGGCGCCAGGAGCCCGAGGCAGTTGGGTCCGATAATCCGCAGCAATGCGGGGCGTGCGGCGTCGAGCATTGCTTGTTTTCTGCGGGCGCCATCGGGATCGCCGCCCTCGCCGAACCCGGCGGTGATGACGACCGCGCCGGCACAGCCTCGGGCGGCCAGTTCGGCGATCAGGCCAGGCACGGTGTCCGGCGGTGTCGCCAGGATCGCGAGGTCGGGGGTTTCCGGTAGCGAAGCGATATCCGGCCAGACCTGTAAGCCGTCGATCTCGGTTTCGTGCGGGTTGACCGGCATCAACCGGCCGGCGAACCCGGCGGCCCGCATGTTGGACAGCACGAGGTGCCCGACGGCGCGCAGACGAGCGGTGGCGCCGATGACGGCGACGGATCGGGGGGCCAGAAGACGGTCCAGGTTCCGGGTGGTCATGGCGATGTCCTTTGGGGTGGTGTCCTTTACCACGCTCCGGCCGAGCATGGGCGTTGCGGTGGATCAATGAACACACATTGTTCACGGGAATGGTTGACCGATCCGCCTCCGCTGCCAGGATGCGGGCGAATTTTGTCAGGAGCGATCCATGCCCTCGCCCGCGTTCAAGACCGTGCAGGAACTGTCAGCCGATATCGCCGCCGGGCGCCTGTCGCCCGTCGATCTGGTCGAGGATTGTCTGTCGCGCACCGAACGGTTGGAGCCGAAGCTTCAGGCGTATGTGACTGTTCAGGCCAAGGAAGCGCGCCTCGCCGCCGAAGCCGCCGACAAGGCTATTCGGTCCGGCCACCGGGTCGGGCCGCTGCACGGCATTCCCATCGCGGTGAAGGATCTGGTGGAGATAGAGGGTCGGGTCGCGATGGGCGGTACCGCCGCATGGAAGGACCGCATCGCGCCGCACACGGCGACGCTGTACCGAAAGCTGGTGGCGGCGGGGATGGTCGTCCTCGGCAAGACCCATACGGTCGAGTTCGCCTATGGCGGCTGGGGCACGAACCAGAAGCTGGGCACGCCGTGGAACCCTTGGGATGCGGCGACCCATCGGACGCCCGGTGGATCGAGCAGCGGAACCGGCGTCGCGGTGGGGGCGCGATTGGCGCCATGGGGGATCGGGACGGACACCGGTGGATCCGTGCGGATTCCGGCGTCGTGGAATGGGATTACCGGGCTGAAAACCACCATTGGGCGGATCAGCGTGCACGGGGTTCTGCCTTTGAGCCCCACTTTGGATACCCCGGGGCCGATCACGCGGTCTGTCGAGGACGCAGCGACGTTGTTTTGTGTGCTGCAAGGGGCCGATCCGCTCGATCCGCGGACGGCGGGGCATACCGATTGCGATCCGTGGCCGACCCTGCGGCGGGGTGTGAAGGGCTTGCGGTTGGGCCGCTTCCCGGCGGCGGAGCGGGCGGCGGTGGATGCGGAGGTGCTGGCTGCGTACGACCGGTCCGTCGATCTGCTGGCTTCCATGGGTGCCGAGGTCGTCGATGTGGCGCTGCCCATGAGCTTCGCCGATCTGGGGGCCGTGAACGGGCGGATCATGTCGGCCGAGGCGTACGCGGCGCTGGCCGATCTGGTGGACGACCCGGCGTCGCCGCTGGATGAGGACGTGCGGCCGCGCGTGCGCGCTGGGGCCACGATATCCTCTCGCGATTATCTGACGGCGTTGGTGCAACGGGAGCCGCTGAAGCGGGTCTACCAGGATGCAACCAAGGATCTGGACGCCATGCTGACCCCAACCACGCTTACACCCGCGATCCCGATCGCGTCGATCGACCAGAACACCACGCCGGGGATGGCGACCCGCTGGGTCAACTTCCTCGATCTGTGCGGGCTGGCGGTGCCGAACGGGTTTTCGGCCGGGGGCCTGCCGCTCTCGCTGCAAATCGTCTGTGCGGGTTACAATGAGGCCATGGCGCTGCGCATCGGCTGGGCCTACCAGAACGCAACCGATTGGCATGAACGCGTGCCGCCCATGGCGGCTTAGGGGAGGCGACAGACATGTCCGAAACACAAACCCGCGTGGTGATCGCGGGCGCCGGCCACGCCGGAGGCTCCGCCGCCGCGATGCTGCGGCAATTGGGGTTCGAGGGGTCCATCACCCTGATCGGGGAGGAACCGATCCCGCCGTACGAACGCCCGCCGCTATCGAAGGCTTGGCTGAAGGGGGAGGCGTCCGCGGAAAGCCTGGCCCTGCGCCCGGCCGAATTCTACGCGACCGCCAACATCGACATCCGGCTGAGCACCAGCGTTACCGGGATCGACCGAGCGGCGAAGACGGTGTCGTTGGGAACCGGGGAGACGGTGCCGTACGATTTTCTGATCCTGGCGCTGGGCGCTCGAGCGCGGCGGCTGGATATTCCAGGGATCGGGCTGCGCGGCGTGCTGGAACTGCGCACCGCTGCCGACGCCGATCAGCTGAAAGCGGCGCTGGGGCCGGGGAAGCGGCTGGCGGTGGTCGGCGGCGGGTATATCGGGCTGGAAGCCGCGGCGTCCGCGCGCGGGTTGGGGGCGGAGGCTACGATCATCGAGCGCGAAACCCGGGTGCTGGCGCGCGTCGCCTGCCAGCAGCTTTCGGACTTCTTCGAGGCGTATCATCGCGGCCAGGGCGTCACCATCGAGGTCTCGGCCGGGGTGGCCGCGCTGGAAGGCACGGACGGACAGGTCACGGGCGTGCGGCTGACCGACGGGCGGCTGATCCCCTGCGACGCGGCGTTGATCGGCGTGGGCGCGGTGTCGAACGACGAAATCGCGCGCGCGGCGGGGTTGGCGTGCGACGGGGGGATCGTGGTGGATTTGTCGGCGCGGACCGACGACCCGTCCATCTTTGCCATCGGCGATTGTACGAAACGGCCACTGCCGCTGTACGACCGCACCATGCGGCTGGAATCCGTGCCGAATGCGCTGGAACAGGCCAAACAGGCCGCCGCCGCCATTTACGGCCGGCCGCAACCGGCACCGGAAGTGCCGTGGTTCTGGTCGGATCAGTACGACATCCGCCTGCAAATCGCGGGGATCCCGTTCGACGCGACTCAGATCGTGGTGCGCGGCGACATCGCGGCCGGCAAGTTCGCGCTGTTCCATCTGGCCGAGGACGGGCTGGTGCGTGCGGTCGAGGCGGTGAACGCGTCGCAGGAATTCCTGGGCGGACGGCGCATCATCCAGCGCGGAAAACGGCTGACTCCGGAGCGAATCCGCGATATGGCGGTGACCATGCAGGAACTGGCGTCCTAAGGACGGACGGCGAACGGGGAAACGAACATGCCGAAGATCACGTTTATCGAGCATAACGGCACGCCGCATACCGTGGAAATCGGGGTTGGCAAGTCGGTGATGGAAGCCGCCGTGCACAACAACATCCGCGGCATCGATGCCGATTGCGGCGGCGAATGCGCCTGCGCCACCTGCCATGTTTACATCGAGCCGGAATGGCTGGCCAAGGTCGGTCTGCCGGCGGCGGGGTCGCAGGAAGCGTCGATGCTCAGCTTCGCCGCCGTGACCCAGCCGGATTCGCGCCTGTCGTGCCAGATCGTGGTGACCGCCGAACTGGACGGGCTGGTGGTGCGGATGCCGGAAGGCCAACACTGATCTTTCTGGAGGGTTCCCCGATGAACGCACCGGTTCACTTCGATCCCGCGGGCGATGCCTGGTCCCTGCCGCTGGACCAGATCGATGTCAGCGACCCCAAGCTCTACCAAAACGACACGTATTATCCGTATTTCGAACGGTTGCGCCGGGAAGACCCCGTGCATTACCGCAAGGGCGGGAAGTATGGCGACTTCTGGTCGGTGACGAAGTTCAAGGACATCATGGCGGTCGAGACGCATCCGGAGACTTATTCCTCCGAAGCGAAGCTGGGCGGCATCTCCATCACCGATCGCCCGATGGAGTTTCGGCGTTCCTCGTTCATTTCGATGGACCCGCCGCGGCACGACGATCAGCGCAAGGTCGTCAGCCCGATCGTCGCGCCGGCCAATCTGCAGAACATGTCCGGCATCATCCGCCAGCGGGTGTGCAAGGTGCTGGACGGGCTGCCGCGCAACGAAACCTTCGACTGGGTGAAACACGTCTCCATCGAGCTGACGACGCTGATGCTGACGACGCTGTTCGATTTCCCGGAAGAAGACCGAGCGAAGCTGACATACTGGTCCGACTGCGCGACGGCGGACGTGAATGCCGGCGGGATCGTGGATTCCGAGGAAAAACGCCTGGAAATTCTCTCGGAAGCGCTGCGGGTGTTTACCGGCATGTGGCACGAACGGGCGGCTCGTCCGCCGGGATTCGATCTGATCTCGATGCTGGCGCATGGGGAGGCGACGAAGAATCTGGTGAACGACCCCGCCGAGTTCCTCGGCAATCTGACCCTGCTGATCGTCGGCGGCAACGACACCACCCGCAATTCCATGAGCGGGGGCCTCTGGGCGCTTTGCAAAAACCCGGACGAATACCGCAAGCTGATGGCCGACCCGTCGCTGGTGACCAGCGCGGTGCCGGAAATCATCCGTTGGCAGTCCCCGATCGTGCACATGCGCCGCACGGCGGTGGCGGATGCGGAACTGGGCGGCAAGCAGATCAAGGCCGGGGACAAGGTCTGCATGTGGTATATCTCGGGCAACCGGGACGAGGACTCCATCGACCGGCCCAACGAATTCATCGTCGATCGCGCCCGCCCGCGGCACCATTTGTCGTTCGGGTTCGGGGTGCATCGTTGCGTGGGCAACCGGCTGGCGGAGATGCAGCTGATTATCTTGTGGGAGGAGATGCTGAAGCGGTTTCCGATGTTGGAACTGGTGGAGGAGCCGAAGCGGCTTTACTCCAACTTCATCCATGGGATTACCGAGATGAAGGTGCGGATTCCGGGGTAATGCCGTCATGGTCGGGCTTGACCCGACCAGCTCTATCCAATGGGCCTGAGGTGGTCGGGTCAAGCCCGACCATGACGACGTTGTACTATTCCGTCGCCGGTGCCGCCACGTCCCGGAAATACGGCTCCACCTTGCCGCTGAGTTTCACCGTCATCGGCTGACCGAACCGGTCCCGTGCCTTGCCGGCGGCGACGCGGACCCAGCCTTCGCTGATGCAGTATTCCTCGACGTTGTTCTTCTCGATGCCGTTGAAGCGGATGCCGACGCCGCGTTCCAGCAGCGCCGCGTCGTGGTGCGGGCTTTTGGGGTTGATGGCGAGGCGGTCGGGCGGGGTGTCGGTCATGGTGTCGGTCTCCGGCGGGCAAAGCGTGGGGGATCACTAAACGCCCGCGCTGGGCAATGGAAGCCTCTGCCCGACCTGTGTCATAAGCGGATCAACGAACGAGGGGGGCCGATCCAGTGATTCGAACCATCATGCGCGCTGCCGCGCTGCTCGCGCTGGCCATTCTGCCCGCGCGAGCGCAGACCATGCAGAACACCACTGTGTACGTGGTGAAGAATCTGCTTTCCACGCCGGAGTTCGTGGCGTTGGAGAACGGCTACTGGGCCGAGCAGGGACTGAACGTGCAGATTAAGATGACGGCCGGGGGGCGGATGGTGGTGCAGGCCTTGCAGGCCGGCGACGCCCAGTTCGGCCACGTCGCGATCAGCGGCACGCTGCCGATCGCCCGCGCCGGCGGGGACAAGCTGGTGGCGATCATGCCGTACTACAATGCCCCGGATTACATGGGGAAGGCCTCGGCCTACTCCATCGTTGGGCGGCGGGATCGCGGCATCGACCCGGCCAATCCCGCATCCATTTTGGGCAAGAAGATCGGCTTCACCGCCGGCACCGACGAATTTTACATGAAGCAGTGGTTCCGGCGGGAGAAGCTGGACATCGGCAAGATGACGCTGGTCAGCGTGCTGGTGGAGGACATGCCGGTCACTTTGTCGCAGGGGGTCGTCGATGCGACGGTGCCGTGGGAACCGTATGGCTCCCAGACTATCCGCGAACTCGGCGCCAACGCGGCGGTCATGAGCCGGGGTGAGGCGGGGCTGATTTCCGACAATGTCGGCGTGGTCGTGAATGAGGACTGGCTAAAGAAAAACCCCGCTTTGGCGGAGAAATTCGCCACCGGCATCGCCGCCGCGGCGCAGTTCGTGCGGGAGCATCCGGTGGAAACCGCGGAAATCGTCGGGCGGTATCTGGACGGGCTCAATCAGGCGGACGCGCTGGAAGGGTTGAAGCACATGGTGTGGGACCCGCGGATTTCCGTGTGCACGGTGGAGGGCAGCATCCGCAGCGGCAACGGGCTGGCGAAAACCGGCCAGATCAAGATGAACCGGCCGTTCGAGAAAGCCGATTTCTACGATTTGACAGTCTATGAGGCGGTGCTGGCGAAACACCCCGAGTACTTCACGGGCCTGCCGCCGCTGCCGACCCGGGTCGAGGATTGCAAGGGCGCGTTGAGCGAATGAGCACGGATAAAATCGTCGTTTCCGGCTTTCGGCACTTCTTTCAGTCCGACAGCGGGCGGGTGCAGGCGACCGGGGAGATCGACGTTTCGATCCGGGAAGGCGAAGTCGTGACGCTCGTCGGCCCCAGCGGCTGCGGCAAGACGACGCTGCTGAAAGCCATCGCCGGGTTTATCGTGCCCTCCGAGGGGCAGATCCTGTGCGACGGGAAACCGGTCCGTGGTCCGGGGCGGGAGCGGGGCGTGGTGTTTCAGGAACTCGCGATCCTGCCGTGGCGGACGGTGCGGAAGAATATCGCCCACGGGCTGGAGATTGCTCGTGTGCCGAAAGCCGAACGCGACCGAACGGTGGAGCGGCTGATTGGGCTCATGAGCCTGAACGGGTTCGAGGACCGGTATCCGCACGAACTCTCCGGCGGGATGCGCCAGCGTGTGGCCGTGGCGCGCACCTGGGCGGCCGATCCGGACGTGATTTTGATGGATGAGCCGTTCGCCGCCGTGGACGCGATGACGCGGCTGACGTTGCAGGAGGAACTCGGCCGCCTGTGCGCGACCACGCACAAGACGGTGTTCTTCATCACGCATAGCGTGGAGGAAGCGGTGTTCCTCGGCGACCGCGTGCTGGTGATGACCAAGCGGCCGGGCACGATCAAGGCCACGCTGGACGTGCCGCGGCACGGCAAGGGCGGCCGGGATTGGGACAGTTTCACCGGCGATCCGGAGATGCGGGCGATATCCGAACAGGTGATGCATCTGGTGCATGCGGAGCGGGTGTGATGGGCGTCCCCTTACTTTGCGACAGGAAAAGCGGAACTTCGAAAAGGTTCTCCCCCTCCCCTTGCGGGAGGGGGCCGGGGGGAGGGTGTAGTACGTCCAGCTTCTCGCGGAATATGGGCATCACCCCCTCCCCCCAACCCCCTCCCGCAAGGGGAGGGGGAGGCGTTCCATGACCCGCCACCTCCGCGATCTGCGTGTCCTGCTGCCGTTCGCCGTGCTGATCGCGATCTGGTGGGGGTTGAAGGACGGGTTCGGCATTTCCGATAAGCTGCTGGTTTCCCCGCCGCAGGTATGGAGCGCGTTCGGCACCCTGATTACGCGCGGCATTCTGGCGGAATATGCCAGCACCAGCCTCAGCATGATCGGCATCGCGACGCTGATATCCTTCGTCGTCGGTGTGCCGTTGGGTTTCGCGGTCGGCACCAACCGTTACGCGGCGCGGGCGTTGGAGGGTTTCCTGCGCTATCTCCAGGGCATTTCCGGCATTGCCTGGTTGCCGCTGGCGATCCTGTGGTTCGGATTTACCCACACAACCACCTTGGCCATCGTGATTTATACGCTGATCGTGCCGATCATCTTCAACACCATGACCGGCGTGCGGGCGATCCCCGAGAATTACGTGCTGGCCCTGCGTTCGCTGGGCGCCAGCCGGTTGCGGATTGTCACCGATGTGTATTTCCCCGGCGCGTTGCCGAGCATCGTGGTGGGGACGCGGTTGGGGATGGGATACGGGTGGCGAGCGCTGATCGCGTCGGAGATGCTGGTGCGGCAAGGCGGACTCGGCGATTTGATTTTCGGTGCCCGCACGTTCAACCAGATCGACCGTATCATGGTCGGAATGGTCGTCATCGGCACGCTGTATATCGTGGTGGATCGCCTGCTGGTGCAACCGGTGGAGAGCATGACCCTCGCGCGCTGGGGAGTGCTGCGGAAATGATGGGCCGTATCGCCTGGAAGCTGCTGCCGGCCGCGCCGGCGCTGGTTATTCTGTTCGCTTGGTGGGTTTATTGGACCATCGCGCAGCCGCCGCCCTCGGTGATCCCCTCTATTTTGGATGTGGTTCGGACGGGCGCCGAGCTGGCGTTCGGTGGGCGGCTGGCGGGGGATATCGTCGCGAGCATGGGACGGCTGCTGGGCGGCGTGGCGTTCGGGATGGTGACTGGCATGATCGCCGGGTTTATCGCGGGGCTGTGGCGGCCGGTCGCGGATTTCTTCAATCCGTTGGTGGTGTTTTTCAACGCGATCTCCGGCATCGTGTGGCTGCCGCTGGTGATCGGCTGGCTGGGAGTCGGCAACGCGCTGGCGACGTTCCTGATCTGGAACACGGTGTTCTTTATTATTTTCCAGAATACCGTTCTTGGTATCCAGTTGGTACCCGAAGTGCTGGAACAAGGCGTGCGATCCTTGGGTGGCGGGCGGTGGGAAACGATCCGTTCGGTCACTCTGCCGGGCGCTTTGCCGTATATTCTTTCCGGCGTTCGTTCCGGCCTCGGGTTCGGCTGGCGAGCTTTGATCGCGGCGGAGCTGGTGGGGGCGACCACCGGCCTCGGGCAGCTAATCTTCAGCGGGTCGGAATATCACCGCGCCGATATCATCATTTTCGGGGCGCTACTGATCGGGGCGATCGCCATGCTGATGGACCGCTGGCTGCTGGCGCCGATCGAGCGGCGCACCGTGATCCGCTGGGGCCTCGTCGCCGCCAGCCGGGGGCGCTGAGCGATGCGCGCGGCATGGATGCGGTTGCTGCTTGGGGCGACGCTGATCCTGGCGTGCCTGTTCGGGCAGGATCTCGCGGGATGGGCGACGTCCCCCGGCAAGGTGGCACCGGCATTGCTGGAGGCGAACGCGCCGGTCAACGTGGTCGTCGTGCTGGATTTCACGCCCGAACGGTTCCACAACGAACGGCTGGCGCTGTACGGGGTGTTCTCCGGACGCGATAAAGCCGTGAACCGGATCAAGCTGCGGATGGTCTCCCCCGACAAACTCCGCCGGCTCGGGAACCTGATCTGGGTGGCACGGGTGGAGCCGATGGGGTGATTTCGCGCCTTCGTCTTGCCACATCGCGTGGTCATTCTCGATGGACGGAAATCAGCAACGCACAGGAGGCGAACATGAAGGCGATTTTGACGTTGGCTTTGGCGGCAGTGCTCGCGGTTCCGGCTCTCGCGGCATCGGGCACCATTGCGCCGAGCGAGGGCGTGTCGGCGATCATTCGGGTCGAAGGCGGGTGCGGGCGCGATGCGCATCGCGACCGCGAGGGGTATTGCCGGCCGAATTACCGCGAGGAACGGCCGATTTGCCCGCGCGGCTACCATCTCGGGGAAGATGGCCGGAGGTGTTGGCCGAACCGGTAAAGTGAGTAGCGGCTTGAAAAAGGACGGTATTTGGTGCAGTAGACGTCGGAAAAGGTCAACATGCGTCGGAAAGAAGCCCTGAATCGGGAGACTATCGACATGGGTACCATCGGATCGGTGGTGAGAATTTTCGCCGTTTCGGCTATCGCCTCGGCGATCCTCCCGAATATGGCGCTGGCTCAATCGTCGATATCGTCGATCAATACAATCTACGATGCCAACACCAATCAGTACCTCGCAACCGACAGTGTCAACGCAAATGCCCCTGCCGCTGGACCTCTGGTCGCCGCGCCGCCGCATTTCATGAGGAACACCTTCCGGCGGCGAGTAGGATAGGCACGGCGACCGCGTAAATCGCCACCCCGACAATCCACACCAGCCCGGTCCCATCCGACCGAGACAGCGCATAGATCCAGCTGAAAAGCAGCGGGCCGAGCACCGCCGCGACGCTGGCAAGGCTGGCGGTGACACCCTGCAAACGGCCTTGCCGTTCGGCGTCCACGGCGTTCGTTTGCAGCGAACGCAGCGCGGGCATTCCGATCCCGCCGAAAGCGATCAACGGTATCAATGCGAACACGATCCAGTCGGCTGAGGCGACGGACAGGATCAGCATGGCGACGGCCTCGCAGAGCATCCCAAGCAGCAGCGTGCCGCGTTCGCCGAGGCGGCGTATGACCGGCGCAACGGCGAACCCTTGCGCGACGACGACCAAGGCACCGAAGACGCCCAACGACAGACCCACCTCGGTTGCCGTCCAATCGAAACGATCCTCGACGAACAGCACCCAGACCGTGGAATAGGTCTGACCGACAAGACCAAGCAGCAGGAACACCGCCAGCAGCGGCAACAGCGTGCGGAACGTTAAAGCCCAGCGCAGCGGCACTAGCGGGTTCAACGCCCGCCAGTCGATCGGCGCGCGATCCGGCTTATGCGACTCGGGCAGCACGAAAACCGCGAGCAGCAGATTGAGGCCATTCAGCGCGGCGGCGGCGAAAAACGGATCGCGCGGGGAAATGTCGCCCAGCACGCCGCCGATGACGGGCCCGATGACGAAACCGCCGCCGAAAAACGCCTGGAACAAGCCGAACCGGTGCGCGCGTTCGGCTTCGGGGGTGATGTCGGCGATATACGCTGACGCCACCGCTGTATTCGCCGCCGTCAAACCCGCCAGCGCTCGGCCGACGAACAGCAGCCAGAGGTATGGCGTGAACGCCATGATCAGATAATCGATGGCGGACCCGGCCAAGGACAGCAGCAGCACCGGCCGCCGGCCGAACCGGTCCGACAGGACGCCGAGCACCGGCGCGCCAACGAATTGCATCAGCGCATAGAGCGCCAGCATGTCGCCGAACATGGCGGAAACCTCATGCACCCCGGTCATCGAACGGAGCAGGCCCGGCAGGATCGGAAAGATCAGCGCGAGACCGGCCGCGTCCAGCGCGACCGTGGCGTAGATGACAGCGAGCGGCCGGTTCACAGGGCCGAACCGAATGCTTCGATTTCCAAAGCGACAGCCTCATCGTTCGCGGGCGTGAGATGCAGCAGGTCCTGGCGTTGTTGCCGAGCGATTGCCAGGAACGGATCGTTGGGGATGGGGTGCCAGAGCCAGTAGGCCTCGGGGTGTTCGGCGATGAAACCGGCGATCCGGCTGGCGAGTTTTTGGGTGAAGTCGGTTGGGTGGAACTCGATCAGATCGAGAATGTTCGCCGAAATGCCGTTGGTGTTTCGGCCAGACACGAAACCTGGGAGAACCAGCGTGCCGTTGCGGGCATAACGCGCCGGTCCGGGCGGAAAAGGGAACGTGGCGCCGAAGATATCGACGGGAATGCCCTGGTATTTGTCGCTCGGATACACATCGACCGCCATCAGGACGACGCCGTTGTCGCGGAGAACGGCGTCGATTTTCGGGCCCGTGTCCCTCTGCCCGAATTGGATCGGGATGGCGTGGGAGGCCGTTCGGCCTTCGAACAGCCATTGTTCGGTTGGGGTCGGCGGGTCGCCCATGGTGAAGACACATCCGATGGTGAAGCCGCGATCCTTGAGGTGCGCCAGCAGCAGTTCGATGCAGCCCAAATGCGGCACCGCGAGGATGCAGCCGTTGCGCGATCGCGCGAGCGCTCGGGTGAGGGCTTCCGCCGGTATATCCGCCTTGTGGTCCAGCGCGCGGGCGCGGTCATGGCGGAGGTTGCCGATATCGAACAGCACGGTCGCCCAAGTCGCCAAACCGTCGGCGACATGATCGCTTGTGGCGGTGGTGGCGCGGATAATGCTCTGCCGCACGAACATGGCGTGCGCCATCGTGCTGGGTCGGGTGGCGAGGATTTGGGCGATTTTTCGGGCAGTTTGGGGCTGATCCGGTACGGGGACGACGGGCGCCAGATGATCGATCAGGGCCACGACGGCGGTTTGGATGTCTCCGTACCCGCGTGGCAGGGACGGTTCCGTCATGCGGCTAGGCGCGCCGCCCGCGTAACGCGGCGGCGAGGGTGCCATCGTCCAGCACGTCCAGTGCGCCGCCGATCGGCACGCCCTGTCCGACCCGGGTGATGGTCACGCCCAAGGGGCGTAGGCGGTCGGTGAGCCAGTGGGCCGTGGTCGCGCCGTCCACGGTGGCGCCGAGTGCCAGGATGATTTCGTGGACTCCGCCGGCTTCGATGCGGGCCAGCAGCGGTGAGAGGTTTAGGTCTTCGGGACCGATACCGGACAGGGCGGACAGCGTGCCACCGAGAACGTGATACAGGCCGCGCAGGACGGAGGCGCGTTCCAGGGCCCATAGGTCGCCGACGCCCTCCACGACGCAGACGATGGAGCGGTCGCGGTGCGGGTCGGCGCAGATGCTGCAGGGGTCTCGGCTGTCCAGGTTGCCGCATTGGCCGCACGGTTTCACGGCGCGGGCGGCCTCGGCCAGGGCGGAGGCCAATGGCAGCATCCGCGTCTCCGGGTTTTGCAGCATTTTCAACGCGGCACGGCGCGCACTGCGCGGCCCCATGCCGGGGAGGCGGGCGAGGAGGCCGATCAGGCGGTCGACTTCTGGGCCGCCCATCACAAGGCCGTCGGTTTTTGATCGTCATGGCGGGCGCAGGCCCGCCACCCACGACTTACG
>Ga0214182_1000189_pt1 | contig 29180 bp, 17 predicted proteins | sample TroBogEpilimnion_8_FD_153020 | JGI IMG/M metagenome (GOLD analysis project Ga0214182, IMG submission 153020) | Freshwater microbial communities from Trout Bog Lake, WI - 14NOV2007 epilimnion | ecosystem: Environmental > Aquatic > Freshwater > Lake > Epilimnion/Euphotic zone | place: Trout Bog... | reverse complement strand
ATCATCTGCGGGTGGGTCAGGTTCTGGCTCAGCAGCAGGTTCCGGCACAGGATCATCTGCGGGTAAGTCAGGGTCAGGTTCAGCAGCAGGTTCTGGCGCAGGATCATCTGCAGGCGGGGCTGGTTCAGGCTCAGCAGCAGGTGCTGGCGCAGGTTCATCTTCGGATAAGTCAGGATCAAGTTCAGCAGCAGGTGCTGGCGCAGGATCAACTTCTGGTAATGTAGGTTCTAGTAAACATACAGGTGCTGGAGTTGACATTGGTTTCTTATTAAAACAAGCGTCAGATGCAGGATTTAACCTGACCTCATTGACCACACTTGCATCAGAAGCAGGTGTTGATCTAGCTTCTTTAGCTCGATCAGCAAAACAGGCTGGATTTGATATTAATACGGTTGCTGGATTAAGCTCTATTTCAGCTGGTAAGCTTGCTTCTCTCTACCATGGTGGTCTTTCTTGGGCATCTAAACTAGCTAAGTCGGTAACTGGTTTTGATGTTACTACTGCAGGTGGTTTGGCACTTGGTATGGGGCTGGCAAAGTCGGTAGGCATAACCCCAGAATCAATCTTAGCAAAAGTAGAATCTGCGACTGGATTAAAGCTTGCTGATGCCCTCTCTCTTGCCAAAAAAGCAGGTGTCGATGTTGATGAATTAGCTGGCTTAGCTAAGAATTCCGGAGTTGATCTTGCTGCCTTAGCAGAGAAGGCAAAGCTTGCAGGGCTCGATACTAAGACCTTAGCGGGTTTAAGTTCGCTATCGGTAAATAAGCTTGCATCGTTAGCGGGTGATCATGTTTCGTGGGCATCAAAATTAGCCACATCGGTAGCTGGTTTTGATGCTACTAAAGCAGGTGGCTTGGCACTTGGATTAGGGTTGGCAAAATCTGTTGGTATAACCCCAGAATCAATCTTAGCAAAAGTAGAATCTGCGACTGGGTTAAAGGTTGCCGATGCACTCGCCATGGCCAAAAAGGCAGGTGTTGATGTTGATGAATTAGCTGGCTTAGCTAAAAAATCGGGAGTTGATCTTGCTGCCTTAGCAGAAAAGGCAAAGTTGGCAGGGCTTGATACTAAGACCTTAGCGGGTTTAAGTTCGCTATCGGTAAATAAGCTTGCATCGTTAGCGGGTGATCATGTTTCGTGGGCATCAAAATTAGCGACATCGGTAGCTGGTTTTGATGCTACTAAAGCAGGTGGTTTGGCGCTTGGTTTAGGGCTGGCAAAGTCTGTTGGTATAACCCCAGAATCAATCTTAGCAAAAGTAGAATCTGCGACTGGGTTAAAGGTTGCTGATGCACTCGCTATGGCCAAAAAAGCAGGTGTTGATGTTGATGAATTAGCTGGCTTAGCTAAGAATTCCGGAGTTGATCTTGCTGCTTTAGCAGAGAAGGCAAAGCTGGCAGGGCTTGATACTAAGACCTTAGCGGGTTTAAGTTCTCTGTCTGTAACTAAGCTTGCATCACTAGCAGGTGATCATGTTTCGTGGGCATCAAAATTAGCGACATCGGTAGCTGGTTTTGATGCTACTAAAGCAGGTGGCTTGGCGCTTGGTTTAGGGCTGGCAAAGTCTGTTGGTATAACCCCAGAATCAATCTTAGCAAAAGTAGAATCTGCGACTGGGTTAAAGGTTGCTGATGCACTCGCTATGGCCAAAAAGGCAGGTGTTGATGTTGATGAATTAGCTGGCTTAGCTAAGAATTCCGGAGTTGATCTTGCTGCTTTAGCAGAGAAGGCAAAGCTGGCAGGGCTTGATACTAAGACCTTAGAGGGTTTAAGTTCTCTGTCTGTAACTAAGCTTGCTTCGCTGGCCGGTGATCATGTTTCGTGGGCATCAAAATTGGCGACGACGGTAGCTGGTTTTGATGCTACTAAAGCAGGTGGCTTGGCACTTGGTTTAGGGCTAGCAAAGTCTGTGGGTATAACTCCAGAATCAATTTTAGCAAAAGTAGAATCAGCGACTGGAATAAACGCTGCTGCAGTTTCAACTGCACTAGGTGCTCTTCATACTTCAACTTCAAGGTCTTCAACCGCAAGGGTATCTAGGACGTCAACTGAGGAATCATTGACTACTAATACTACCGATGCCCCAACAGCAGAGGAAGCCGAAGAAGCGGCTGCTGCCGAGGAAAAAGCTGCGGCGGCAGCTGAAGCGAAAGCAGCAGCTGCTGACAAGGCAGCGAGTACAACTTTAGTTTGTAAAATTGAATTAGATCAAACTAAGGGGCTTACATTAACGGTTATCAATTCTGATGGAAAAATTACTCAGACGACAACCTTTGATGGCACCACTATGACTCATACTTGTAAAGGTGATGATAAAACTAGCACCATTACTCAAACTTCGACGGACATTACTATAGATTGTACAAATTTTAAGGTTACTGCAGAAACCATTAGTTGTACATCATCTAAAGATACTACGCATACTGCCAAAGGAGCTTTTGGCATTGAAAGCACTAAGGATACGACAATAAAATCATCAGCAGATTTGACGGCAACTGCATCCTCTAAATTAAGTATGACCGGACAAGATTTTTCCGCAACAGGTAAGAGTTCAGCGAAAGTGACTGCCCCGACAACGACTCTTAATGGAGATCAAAAAGCAAGTGTTACAGGTGCTTCTTTAGAATTAACTGCAAAAGCTGATGCAAATATGAAGGGTGCGACCGTAAAAGTTGCTGCAGATACGACTATGAATGTTGAAGGCTTGTCAACAACAGTTAAAGGAACCATGACCAATATTCAGGGCAGCCTGATACAACTAGGGTAAGAATGATGAGTCTTGATAATACAGAGTACAGAGCTTTTTTAGAAGAGTTAGATGATTTAGCCAATTTTCGTTTGAACTACTCGTTAGATAATCCCTACGCTGGATTGGAGGGTGATGATCCTGATGTTAAGCGCATTATTGAGGCCTTGGCTTTTTTTGGCGCTCGCACTCAAGTGGCTGCCTTGCGAAGTTTGGATTCTAGCACTCGCCGCTTATACCAACAGTTTTTTTCTTATTTATTGAGTCCGTTGGCAGCGATGGCTATGGCTCAAGCAAAACCAACTGGGCATCTTACTGAAGTACTCAATATACCTCTAGGAACTGAGCTTAGTTTACAGCCCGATAAAGGCGGTCGCATTATGTTTTCGACTACGCGCTCATTGCGCATACTGCCTATGAAGCTTGAGACCGTTACTCTAGGGCTAGGTTCTGAACAAGGTTGCCAGTTGTTGTTGACATTCCAAGCTAATTATCCATTAAACGAACAACCGGAAACAGTTAGTTTGCATATTGATTATTTAAATGATTTGTTGATGTCACTTAAAGTTTGGCATTTTTTAAAACGCTCATTAACTAAAGCAAGTGTTCAATTTGGTAATTATGATGCGGAGTTGAGAGGTGTCGCTTGTCAATTTAGCTTAGGTATTCCGCCTGTCGATATAGCTGCTGATGACTGGCAGCATCCTTTAGAAGCAGAGCGTTATTATTTTCATTTTCCTAGGCAAGAACTTTATCTGGATATAGAGTTACCTAGTGCGCCTCGCAATTGGAAGCAATTTACTGTGGTTTTAGATTGTGATCAGCCCTGGCCTCGTTCAATGCGCTTAAATCGAAATGTATTTCATTTGTTTACAGTGCCCGTAGTAAATAATCAGCTCATTCAATCTCAGCCGATTACTTGTGATGGTAGCCAAGAACGCTATGCAATTAGACATCCTGAGCCACAATTTGGTTTTATGTTACAAAAAGTATTGGGTGTTTATGAAGCTAGTGATCAAGGTATGGTACCTTTAAAACCAGGTATCTTGGCCGGAGTTAATGGTTCTTATGAAATAGAGCGAGGTCCGGTGCAGGAAGGTGGAGGGTATTTATATTGGTTGGTACCGCATTTTCCGGCTGCATTCGAACAACCCCGTATCCTAATGATTGATGCCTTATGGCAACAACCTTGGTATGATCAGATTTTACAAAGTCCTTTTAGTTTACATGCTTTTCGTCGACAAATGCAGGGTGTGGAATGGGGGTTTTTGGATGCGGCCGTTCCTCATGCAGAAAATAATCAGCTGGATAATATTAGTCGATATATTCATCTATTAACATTAATGCATCACACCTGTCTTAATGGACAGAATGTCAGTGATATTTTGTCCGCTTTAGGTAGTGTTTCAGAAGGGCGCTTTAAGCAAGTATTCAAAAGTTTAATAGAAATACGTTTGGTTGAAGAGCCCTATGGAGAAGGACATCAGACTAAGCAAATTTATTATTTACAATTTAAACCCCAAGTCGATGACAGTGATGAATTAATAGAAAGCTTTGTACATCATGTTGGATGCGTGCTCAATTTGTGGCTAACCGATGCTTTGGTTGAGTCACGTTGGGAAATATTAGAATAAACGAATAGCAACAGTGTCGTGGAGCAAATATGAATTACGATTTATGGAAAATGATAGGGGCTTTTAATAGCGCACTATTGCCTTTGCGAGAAGCTCACGCCCAATCAAAAACGGCGATGATAGATTTAGTAGAATTACGCAGTCAATTACGATCTCAATTGGATGAATTACGAACTGTTATTACCGAGCATTATTCAGAGCGTGATGCTTATTTTGTTATCTTTCCACTTACTGCGCATTGTGATGAAATCGTCAAGATAATGATTTTGGATATTCAGCATTTAGAATGGCCACCTTTGCAACAGGAACTATATCAAGTTGAGGATGCTGGCGATTTATTTTATGAGTTGCTTGATAATGCGCTGACCAAACCAGATACCTTACCTTTGGTTTATGAGGTTTATTACTTTTGTTTACAAGATGGTTTTTGCGGTCGTTACAGCGGAAATCCTAATAGAGTTGTTGAATATCTTGAAAAATTGCAAAAACAGATCCGTTTACAACCGATAAAGACACCTATCTTGATGCCCCATTCACCTAAACGCAGTTATTTTCGCATTCCCAACTATAGTTATTACAGTGGCGTTATTTTACTAATGGCGGCTATTTATTTTTTCCTTACTTTTCTAGCCAGCACTTGGCAACCCATTTAATACGATGACATCTCGGTTTGATGAGCTATTTTCTGCTGAAAAGTTACGTCAGAATTGGCAGCGGACAGTTGTGCCTGAACCTAAATCGACACCAATTGTTGCTAATGTAGCTATCCATGATAAATACCAAAAATTACAACAGCTGCTCATAGAAAAATATAACGACATTTCTTGTTTATCAGTTAACTTTGATGAGCTAACTGAGGCCATTAATCAAGCGTATCCGCTAGAAGGTAGCAGTTTAGTCCTTGAAGTCAAAGATAAAGAACGTATTGTCAATTTATTGGAGCAATTAGAAGCGTTGGTATGGGCAATGAGTTTGTCTCCAGGTGAGTCTTCATGAGTTTGTTAGAAGCTCGTATTGTAGAAAACTGTTGGCGATTTGATCCTATTAACCTGCTGTTAGTATTAGAGCATATTGGTTATAGCAAGGAAGATATTTTGTTTTGCAGTCATTTTAGTCGCTGTTCGCAATCGCGATTAATTGAGTCTGTCGAATTTAGAGATTTACCTAAGAAGGTGATTATTACCCTTAATTTAGGTTTGCTGGGCGGGCAAAGTCCATTACCCAATTATTTATTTAAGTTGGTTGATGATAATACTATCGAAGACCAGCGCTTTTCAGAGTTCTTTGGCTATTTTGACGATAGATTATTACGTCGCTACTTGTCAGCTATTTATCCTGAATATGATGAAAATATTTCTCCAAATTGGGAGTTTAGAAAAAAAGCGGCTTTACAAACCCTTAAGTTAAATAGCGTTACTAGCTTACATTGGTTATCTCAATTGGTTTTTCCTGAGTTACAAATTAGGGTAGAAAAAGCTACCTTAGAACGTAGTATGGATTTAGGAGCACCTATTTTAGGTAAGGTTCGCTTAGGTTACCAAGCGGTATTGGGCAAAATAAAAAAAATACCTGTTGCAGGTATACGTATTACGCTTATTAGCGATGAGGATTATTTTGCTAATAAGCAACCTTGGCCTGAAGAGATTGAACGTCGCTTACAAAAGCTGATGTTGCCGATTTTACAAGGTATAGATTTAGATTTGGAGATTTGGCTAATGATAAGGTCGCAAAGTAGTTGGTTAAGCTTAAAAGCCAATAGTTATTTAGGCTATGAAAATATAGAGGGTGATGCCAATAAAATGCGGCAAATCAGAGTTTTTTCTGGGCGATTATATAATTGGAATTAAGAGTGATTAGATATGAATATTGAGTTATTACAAGGCGAATTTAAGGTCATTGATGATTCTAATTTTGATTCTACTGATCCAAGATTGGATGAAATTGCAACTTTGGCACAAGCTGGTGAATATACTGAAGCAGCGCGATTGAGTGAAATTATCATAACGGCTGGCATTTACGACGTCAGGTTAATTTGTTATTTCCTTTATGGCCATTGGTTGGAACAGGGTCTATTCAATTTTATTGAAGTCATCGATTGTTTAAATAATCTCATTATTAAAAATTGGGATGCTCTAGGGCCTATTAATAAGCGAGAAAAAGTATTTGAAAAAAGCTTGGAATGGATGTTCAGGCAAATATTAAAAAAAGTCCAATATGAAGAGGCTAAAGACACTCCCTTATGGCAGGACTGGAAATCCGATATCACTCTAGATGATATAGATGAAATATTGAGATTAAGTAATTTATTACGCTTAAGCATTAATCATCAATTTGAAAGCAACGCGGGAAACTTAATCGATTTATGGAGCAAGATTGAACAATGGTTAAGGATATTTCAACAATTACAACGTCAACTAATTGTACCAGAGCCTCAACTTGAAGTATTGGATAGCATAGGAGCCGAAGATAGTAATTCAGAGCTAGTTGTCAATGCGCCTGTAACGGAATCAAAAAATGCTTCTTTCGCTCTCGAAAGCTCTTATCACATGGATTTGCTGATTAAAAAATTAGCGGCATTTGAGCGTTTACTCGAAGATGGGAATTTTTCCAAAGCAGCATTAATAGCCCAAGATATTAACCAAACTGTAAGTAACTTCGATCCTAAACTTTATTTTCCTAAAGTATTCGAAGCCTTTATTAGGTTACAAGCGATCAATTTTGAGGAATTGAATTCCTATGCTTATCAGAGTGATGAGCAACATTGGCAGGTTATGCAAGATTGGTTAAAAGTGGATTTAGATAGTTTTATAAAGTCTTAGATTTAAGGAGCATGTTATGGGATTTTTAGTGACGGGCAATGCTTTGCTTACTTGTACATTTGGTGTGGCCCCTTCATCGTTTCAAGCCTTACCAACTAATAAGGTGATGGTTCAAATGCCGGCAGCAAATATTGTTGACAATGTACCGATGCTCAACGTGCTGCCTTTTGGGATGTGTACCAGTATGGCTAATCCAACTGTAATAGCGGCGACTGCGGCAGCTCTGGGTGTACCAACTCCTATGCCTTGTATACCGATGACTGTAGCGCCTTGGGTCGTCGGTAAACCGACTATCTTGATAGGCAATATGCCAGCGCTGAGTGATGATAGTAAATTAATGTGTACCTGGGGAGGCTGTATTAGTATCAGTTTTGCAGGACAAGTTAAGGTCATGGTGTGATGCTAGTTTTACACTATTGTTACTGAGTCGCTAATGTTGACGGATAACAGCACAGGTGTTTGGTCTGCAGATGGCTTTACTTTCATAGAAAATGCTTTGTGGCAGGAAAATCGAAGGTCACCTATCGATTTAACTTGGTTAGAGCAAAGCTGGGAAGACCCAACTCGATTTGGTGTAGCACTTCATGCTTATTGGCAACGAAGACAAGCTAGCCCTTCTAAAAGTATTCCTTGGGCACGATATGATTTTTATCATGATGTGTTGGTTCGTCAAAAAGATCAAACAGCTACTGCATTGCTATGGTTTGAACATGATACTTGGCATAGCTGGTCTTATGCTGAATTAGCTCAAGCTGTTAATAGCTTAGCAGCCACTTGGGAAGCCTTTGGGGTACAGCCAGGCGAAACCTTGGCTATTTTATATCCTCAAGGTCCACTATGGTTGATGGCGTTGCTAGCCGGATTAAGATTAGGTTTAGTTGTGACTTTATTGCCGCCGCAAGGCAATGCCTTTGTGAGACGCCGCCTTAATAATCTTGAGCCGCATTGGTTGGTGATGGATCAATTGTACAAACACCAAATTGATGCCATTTGGTATGAAAAAGTTTTGCCTAACACCTTATCATCGGTTTTACCTAGTCGTCGCTCTTTCGAATATCCTGGCAACATGGCTGTTGTTCAATGTTTTGATCCAACCAGTCCTAGCCCGGATTTAGTTTGTTCGGTGGATGCTGATAACCTTTTTTTAAATGCTATTCGAGATGGAATTTTTGCATTAGGTATTCAGCCTGGAAATGTTTGTGCTGCCCCAAATTGGCATGGTTTGGAAAGTCAGCCAGCGTTGATTTTAGCCGTATTATTATGTGGTGGAGCTTGGGTACATATTAACTTTTCTGATTTGAAAAAAGCACCTGAACGACTCATGGAGCAGCCCATCGATATATTGGGTGTGAGTCGAAGTTTGCGAGATTTATTATTGGATAAGCCTTTGCAGACTGAAAAGTCTTGGCGCTATTGGTTTCGTCATCCTGCTGAATCTGCTGACTTCACTTTATGGCAAGATTTTATTGAAGATTTAGAATTACAACAATGTTATTCGGGTAACGTTTTATGTAATGCCGCAAGAGGTGGGGCTATTTTATTTTCACCTAGGCGACGAGGACAAGTTCATCATCTGGTCTTACCAGCTGCAGGTTTGCGTTGGCAATTGGGTGTCATAGATGCGCCTGAATTACATAGCGTTGATGGCTGGGGACGATTGGCCTTAGGTAAAAAAGAAAAAGACGAAGTTATTTGGACTGATACACCTTATATAATCACGCCTTATATAAAGATGTGGAGTTATTTAGGTCAGTATCCTCGAGGCCGTGCGGGACGAACTTATCCAAAGCCAGAAGTTCTGGAGTTGTTAGCGGATAAAGTCGAGTATTTAGCATTAGTTGAAGCCTCGGTTCATGGTGGCGATGCTGATTCACGTTTTATGCTCTTGGCTTTTGGTCCCAATATTGATACTGCAGCTATAGAGGCTTGTATTAAATTTGAATTAGGTCATGAATTTTTGCCTGACCGTATAGAGTGGTTGTCTTTGTTACCGCAACGTAACGAGGAAGGAGGTGCTGACCATGAATGGTGCCAATTTCATTATTCAACAGGAGAACTGTATCGACGCCAACGTAGTGATATTTATCGTTGTTTTTCGGAGTTGAAGCAGATGATTTTAGTGTAGAAAGTAAATAGTTATCGAATAAGAAAATATTTTCAAAGTAAAAGATAATACAGAAGAACCAATAGTATAAGTATCTTTTATAGAACTCTAAGGAATTAATTATGCCAAAAAATTATGAGCAATTAAGAACAGAAGCCCTTAATGCAAACAAAGATGTTTTCGATAAAACTACTGGAAAAATGGTTGAAAGGGAATTTACAGACTCAGAAGCATTACAAGCAACAGTTGAATATTTTTTAAGGGGCGGTCTTGATTATAAAGGTCAGTTTCAATCCTGTTATGAGACAAAAGGTGGGGGTCTTCAGATTGATTTTAATGTTGATCCAGGTAAATTATTTTCGTATGGCTGTCTGAGTACCGAACTAGATGTTTCGGCCAGTGGAACTAGAGCTAGGGAAGTAATATTAGTGGCTCAGCGTGGACCTTCGCAATTGCAGTATGGTGGAACCACTTTAACAGTCCCTCAGCCGATTATGATTAATTGTTTGTCAGGTGTGCATTGGGAGGGTGCCGCCAAAGTAGGTATAGATGTTTCGGTGGGTATAAAATATGAAATTGGCTCTGGTGGGGAAAAATTGGAACATAGCTTTGAAAAGCCTAAGTTTCAGGGTGTTGGTGATCTAAAGCTGGAGCTAGAATATCAAGGTGTAGGATTTACGGCAGAAGCAAAAGCAGGGGTGGCTGCTGAAGCGGGTTACACTTACGAAAATTTTTACGCTGTCGATGTTTGTCCAATACCTTTTGAAAATGAATTAAGGATAACTAAAGTTTCAAAAATGCTGGCAGATCTTTTTACGGCTAAATCTTATAAAGCTCTTATGAAAATGCGTGCATGTGATTTTGCAAATACACATTTTGGTTTCGAGAAAATTAATTATGAAGGATATCTTTTTGGACATACCAATACCGCCACTATTTGTAAGAGCCTAGCTAAAGGAATTTCTGCGAGAGGATTTTCTCAAGATAAAGCAACTATTGAAGCTCAAAGTATTATAGACAGTCTTCAATGTTGGGCGGATGAAAATGCTCAGCCAAAAGTATTGACTTCAGCATTTATTTCTTCACATAAAGCTGAGGGTAAAGCAGGTATTTACGCTAAGGCTGAACTTTCAGCTAGGGCTGGAATTTTGTCCTCAGGTGCGAGCGCTAAGGCTGAAGGTCCAACAATAGGAGGGGAATATAAAACATCGACTGTGCGATATCAAGCTGCTTATTCATCACCCTTAAAGAGTTTTCATGAGGATAAATTTTATGACAATTCTTATGTCGTAATGACTCAGGATACTAAAATTGTTTACTCAAAAATTGAGTTTTCAGCCTGCCACTTGACAGCTGAGGCGTCTGCCAAACTGGTGACTGGAACTAGTATTGGCGTCAAGACAGAAGACAATAAAGAACTTGACGAAAAATTAACCTTTGGGAAAAAAGAGTTCTTAAATCGAATTACTTATTCTACAGTCACTGTATTTTGGCATATGCACTATCCTTCTAGAGCAATAGATCAAACAAAGCAGCGAATGGCAAGTAAACAGAAGCAACGCATTGAAATTGACAATATATCATTGCAAGGAACGGGTGTTTCTTTGGGTGGTTCGTTCATCATAGAAAACTTATTAAAGTTTTATGAAGTTTACGATTCAAATAAAAAGACAATAACTGATAAACGCAAAAAGAAAAGCTATATAACGTTAGCAAAAAGTATTGGACTAAGTTTGGATGATTTAATTAAATTTCTTACCGACCCGTTCACCGAAATACTATTAAGAGATTTAAATGAAGCTAATAATATTGAAGTGGTATTAATAGAAGTCAGTTTTCCTGTAGATCAAACAGATATTACTATGATACACACCATCAAAGGAAATAAAGAATTAACTGAGCTTGCGCCAGATACAGCTAAAAAAATCTTAGATAAATACAAGAAATCAGCCTACGAAAGTCCAGAAGTTGTTCGCCTTCGCTATCGTATGCAAGATATGTCTAATCGTGATTCTGATGTATTTCAACTGGGTGGCTTTAATGTTGATGCTGGTGGCGTTTCATTCGGTGGCGGAATCACCTTGAAAAAAGTAGACAGAGCTGGCTCTGAAGCGATTGTTGATTTACATGCAGTCTGGTTTGATGATGTTGCAAATAGCCGTGGTGATCAAACAATAAATTACGAAAATGGGGTTCCACAAGTTGCTCTTTTCTGCCAATAATCTCTTTGGTTTTGCTGAGTTATTATTAATTGTTGAATAATTTATCTCATAAAATAAGTTTATGTAGATCGGGAATCGCCAACAATTAAGGATTTTTAGTCGGTGGGAGTGGCTTTATTTAAGAGTTCGTGGCTAAAAGCCACTCCTTGCAGACTGAACTCCATTGCAACGATTAATATGTGGCATAACGACACGATGTTTGTCGGAATTGTAGCAGTTTATTTTGAGTCAAATGTAAAGTTACTAGTTATATAGCTCATAAATGAACTGCAATAAAAAAGCTTGGCCACAATGCACAATGGGTGGGTTTTTTGAAATAGCTATTGACCTAACTTAATCAGATTAAATTAGATATTTTGAAAATCAACTAACGCTGACTCCATTTATTAAAAAGAGAATTTATGACCGTCTTTATTGGTGAATCAAGAGTTTCAATGGGTAACTTTTTTAATCGTAATTCATTAATAAGTTTGGATATAACATGGCCAAGAATAGAAAGTTTACTTGCAGTTTCTGAGGATAAAAAACGTCTTGTTTACACTACATTGTGCGAATGGATTAATAATAAAGATGATGTCTATCGTTTCGAAAACTTAAGTCAGCTTGCACAAGCTTTGGCAATAGGGGCTAAAAGAGAAAATAAGTTTTTTAACGAAGGTGGAGAAAATAACAATGTCGCGCCAGTTGTTTATCAATCTAGGGTGCCTCAGAGCAGTATTGGATGGACGCAACGAAATTTATTTGAAGAACTAGGTCATCATACAAATACTCCTTATGAAGATGAAAGAGAATCTAGTAAATCTATGGCAGCAGAGGCTATTAAAGCAAATTCAACTGACAAAGATAAGTTGCTTCAAGGACTTAAACGGCGAGCCGAGCAAGAATATTTACTTCAAAACATGGCAAAAGGCCCCATGGTTGAAGCTGCGAAAATTGCGGATACACTTAAGGTTGGAATTGCTGTACGTGGTACTGGGCTTTTGGCGCACATGGGTATTGAATCTGGTGCAGCGACTAAAGCGCAAGAATTTAAAAACAAAACCTCAAAAGAAGTTGATCTGTGGTTATGTGAGGAATTGCCATTCTGTGATTTAGGTGCTGTGGTTCATTATGATCCCCGTGTTGGCTGGACATCAAAAGGAGCTCAGGCGTTTAGAGAAAAATATTCTCTCCACTTTAGTAAAAAAATTGAGTTTGATAGAAAATTAAATTTCCTAAATAATCCTCAAATTGAAGGAGAATTAAAAAATTTAACAGACGTCGAAGCCAACCAATACTTAGAGGGTTTGTTAACTAAAAAGTCATCTAAACCAGAAGTATTTACAAAAGAATCTAAAGAATCCTTATTGTTGGAGGAATTATTTCAAAAGGAATGGCTAAAAAAGTATCAGTCTATTAAAGATAGGAAGGCTATATCTAGTAGGAGTATCGACTCAAATTTGAGAGGCTTAAGCCAGCCTAGTGAGAAGGTTTTATATGATGCTTTCAAAAGTCGATTAACTGAATTTTGGGAAGAAGATCATGAATACCGTCATGGACACTATAAGGATCACACTCTACTTGTTGGGCCATTTATTCGACTTAGACTGCGGCCTGATGAAAATATGTATGGGGATCATGATCTTTTTGTGTTTACAAAAGGGGATAGTAGTTCTTGGGGAGTAATTAGTATTGCTGATTTGCCTAATGTGCAGGCTGAGTTACAAAATGCAAATACTTTTCAGGCTCAACATGGAGCAATTTGGTATTGGGCACCTGGAACAGCATTTAACTCAAATATAAAAGAAAAAATTATGAGCGCACATTCTCCAAACGATGGTGACCCTTTGGTCTACATTAGACCTGACGGCGAGATTACTGCGGCTTTCTTTATTAAAGGAATTGAGGGTGCGCCAGATCGTTTAGATTCAGTATGGGATCATTATCCTGCGGCAAATAAGTGGTTAATGAGCACCTATAGTGGCAAATTGTTAGTGGAGTTGTAATGTTACGTCTTTTTCTTTTCGGAGTTGAATCGAATGGTTTTAGAGTAATATTTTTAAAGTAAAAGAATAATAATAAAAACCAAGTGCCTGAGCATATAAGGCACTAAATTTACCTAAGACCAAAAATATATTTTGTAGTATTTATAGGAATTTAATTATGCCAAAAAACTATGAGCAATTAAAAAAAGAAGCCCTTAAAGCAAACAAAGAAGTTTTCGATAAAGCTACTGGGAAAATGGTAAAAACAAATTTTACCGAGGCACAAGCTTTAGAAGCAACAGTTCAATACTTTTTAAAAGGCGGTCTTGATTATAAAGGCCAGTTTCAATCCTGTTTTGAAACAAAAGGTGGTGGTGTTCAGGTTGATTTTAATGTTGACCCAGGAAAGTTGTTTTCGTATGGTTGTTTGAGTACAGAGCTAGATGTTTCTGTTAGTGGAACTAGAGCTAGGGAAGTAATATTAGTGGCTCAGCGAGGCCCCTCAAAATTGGATTATAATGGTGTTACTTTAACGATCCCTCAGCCGATTATGATTAATTGTTTGTCAGGTGTGCACTGGGAAGGTGCCGCCAAAGTAGGTATAGATGTTTCGGTGGGTATAAAATATGAAATAGGTACTGATAAGAAAAAGCTGGAACATAGTTTTGAGGAGCCTAAGTTTCAGGGAGTTGGTGATCTAAAGCTAGAACTAGAATATCAAGGTGTAGGATTTACCGCAGAAGCAAAAGCAGGAATTGCGGCTGAAGCGGGTTACACTTATGAAAATTTCTACGCTGTCGATCTTTGTCCAATACCTTTTGAGGATGAATTAAGGGTAACCGAAGTTTCAGAAATGTTGGCAGCTCTTTTTACGGCTGAATCTTATAAAGATCTTATGAAAAAGCGTGCGTGTGCGTTTGCAAATAAATATAACACGGATTCTGAAAAAATTAATTATCAAGGGCGTTTTGGGGGGCATATCGGCTCTGCCGATATTTGTACAAATCTAGATAAATTAATTGCTGCTAGAAGTATTTCTCAAAGATTTTCTCAAGATACTGTAGCTACTAGAGCGCAAAGTATTATAGATAGCTTGCAATGTTGGGCGGATAAAAATGCTCAGCCTAAAGTATCGACTTCCGCATTTATTTCTTCTCATCAAGCTAAGGGTAAAGCAGGTCTCTATGCAAATGCCGAGCTTAAAGTTAACGCTGCAATCGCCTCTGCAGGAGCTAGCGGTAGGGCTGAAGGTCCAACAATAGGCGGGGAATATAAAACATCGACTGTACGTTATCAAACAGTTTATTCAGCACCTTCAATCAGTATCAAAGCGAATAAACCTTATGACAAATCCTATGTCATAATGACTCAAGATACTCACCTTATTTACTCAAAGATTGAGTTTTCTTTATTACATTTGAAGGCAGAAATGTCGGCCTCTTTAGTGACTGGAACTAGTATTGGCGTTAAGACAGAAGAGCATGAAAAGCTTGATGAAAAATTAACCTTTGGAAAAGTAGAGTTCTTAAATCGAATTACTTATACTACTGCTACGGTGTTATGGCATAAGCACTATCCTTCTAGTGCAATAGAAACGCTTCGGCAACGCCTGTCTGGTAAACAAAAACAGAGCTTTGAAATAAATACTTATTCATTGCAAGGAACGGGTGTTTCTTTGGGTGGTTCGTTCATCATAGAAAACTTATTAAAATTTTATGAAGCTTATGATTCAAATAAAAAGACAATAGCTAATAAACGTAAAATGAAAAGCTATATAACGTTAGCAAAGAGTATTGGGCTTAGTTTGGATGATTTAATTAAGTTTCTTACCGATCCTTTTACAAAAATTCTATTAGAAGATTTAAAAGAAGCTAATAAAATTAAAGTGGTATTAATAGAAGCCAGTTTTCCAGTAGATAGAACAGAAATTACTATGATACACACCTTTAATGGAGATAAAGAGTTTACTGAACTTGCGCCAGGCACTGCTAAAAAGATTACAGAAAAATATGATGGATCCCCATACAAAAGTCCAGAAGTTGTTCGCCTTCGCTATCGTTTGCAAGATATTTCTAATCGAGATTCTGATCTATTTAAACTGGGTGGCTTTAAAGTTGATGCTGGAGGTGTTTCATTTGGTGGAGGAATTACCTTGAAGAAAGTAAACAGAGCTGGGTCTGAGGCGATTATTGATTTACATGCCGTCTGGTTTGATGACGAGGCAAATAGTCGTAATGATCAAACAATAAATTATGAAAATGGGGTGCCACAGGTCGCTCTTTTTTGCCAATAAACGTAGCTTTGTTAGCGCAAAGAAATGAGATGGTATGAAAAAGATTTAGATACTGTTGTCAGTTTTAGTATTTAATAAGGCAGTTTTATCGAAGGCAATTTAATGATAGTTCTCATTGTTTCTCGTAAATTAAACAGATTGTTTTAGAGCAAAAAATGTCCAGTATTAATAAAACCAACTTATATTTTAAAGATATAAGATTTATTGCCTAAGTTGTTTAAGCCTATCTAAAATTATTTTGAGTAAAAAAAGAGGAATAGCTCAATGGATATTGATTTTCACTACTATGCTACTTATGTTGCGGCATGTTTTGCCGGTTACCCAGAAAAAGATGCTTTGGTAATCGCATCGTCAGCGCAAATGATTGATGAGAATTCGCGGCACGTATTGGTCAAAAAGACTGGGGTTACCTCTGGTTTAATGGGTTTTCCAGATGATTTTAAATTACGTTATCATGCTGATGGCCCGACTATCCATACTTATCGCGTCCAAATGACATTCCAAGGCCTTGGTGATATTGGTACAAGTTCTGATGATACTCTTTCCTCAATTTGGCCAGTTTATCATTTCCTGCCGGGCAACTTTAGTGTTAATGGGCAAAAAACCTCAGAAAGGTGGTTTCAGCGCACATTGAAAGCATCTTATGCGGAAGATAGAAAGCTGAGTGAAAAATTTGATTGGGTTTGCCGTCCTCATAGCCCTATGGCTATTAGTATGATAAATAATTGTAGAGAGTTGATTCACGATACAAATTCACAGATTTATGAGCATCAGCTTTCAAATTATTTTATCGGTGTAACTATGCATGTTTTTGCCGATACCTGGGGGCATCAGGATTTTTTAGGTTTTGGTGTCAGACAGATTAATAGTCGAGGAGAAATTGAAGAGCAGAAGGACGCCTTTGCAGCTTCTTTGCTGCATAGGAAATATGATTTAAGCTATAGCTTTATTGATCCTATGACAATAAAAGTACCTTCTCTTATAGGTGATGCCAAATTATACAGCCCAGAAGGTACATGGAAAAGTTGTGATTGGGAGGAATGTGCCCCAAAACCCCTAGGCTATATAACCGATAATGCTGCTATTGGGCATGGAATCGTTGGTCATTTGCCAGATCATAGTAGTGTAATCTGGAGATATAAGCCTGCTTGGTCTGAATCTGAGATAACAAGAGTTAATCCTGTAGAGTATTACGATGCTTTTATACATTTAATTTGGGCGATGCGTTGTATCCGACTTAATGAGCCTTACAGTCCAATTGATGTAACATCAGCGAATATCTCCTCAAAACTTGATATATCACCAGATAAACTATTAGACGTTTATAAGGTGATTGCCCTTGAGCGACATCCTTGGGCTCAGGGCGCCAAAAAGTTAAGAGTTACTGAGGATCATACTATCAAAGATACTTGGGATGGAATGATTTACTTGCATGGTTTTACTTGGAGTGAGCTTATTACAGACGTATTAGGTCTTAGTGCTATTCCTGAATGGATTCCGGGGCAAAGCCAATGGATGATAGATGCTTATGAATCGCTTAAAGAAAATAAAGCTCTGAAAAATGATAACTGGTATACCGTGCAGCAGTTTCAGTCTTTAGATTTTTTTAAATTTAATATCGCTGCAAAATTTCATTATCGTTTTGTTAAACAGCAACTTTTGGCATTCAATAAGCAATTACTCGGTGATTGGGCTGATGGTGCAGCTTATGCAGATGATTTTAAACTAATAAAGGATAACGCACCTCATCAGGATAAACCTCATCATCATGTTGTTATAAAGCAACTTGGGGATTTACAGCGTAAAGAAAAAATACGTGAAGTGAATGAAGGTATAACTATCCTCATTAGAGATATAGAGGCAGCTGATTCTCTTACTGATGTATGTATGGTTTTGGAAACTCTTATAGAAAATGTTGAGGCTAAAGGTCTTTGGACTTATGGTTTGTTAAATGATAGTGGACATATACAAAGTTCAACAGCTTTAAATGCAATAAAGGAAATAACCAGTACCATAAAAAATAATATGGGGGGAGATCAAGTTTCTTCTAATATTAATGTACAGCTCCAAGCTGCGCTTTCTGAGTACGAGAAACATACTAAAAGCATATTGTCGTCTCCAAGTGCAGAATCTATTGCAGCCGCTAAATATTTACAGGAAAAGCTAATCAATAATTCCTCCGATAGTGAGTTACGTTTATATGTACTTTATCTATTGGGATTGAGTGCGAACTTAAATATCCATTTTAAAGAACTGGGTTTAAAGCCATTGTCAAAAGGCTCCAAACTATATACATTGATTTATAACGCTTATATTAAATCGATACCCGTTGCATGATCTCGCTTGACGAATATGAGTAATGCTTTTTTATTTGGATAAAATTTTGGTAAAAATCACTTAAGTTGAATTAAGTGATAACAAACCTCAACATAATACGAGATTGGTTGGGGTTCAAATTGCTTCACTTCAAATTAGAAATTAGCCTGCGCATGATTATGAAGATTTTGTAGATGAATTAGTAAATATTATTAACATAATATTTTCTAAAAAAGGCCAGCTTGAAAAAATTTTGTGACTATTGTTAATAAGTTGAAATTAATTGAAATTTTAAATTAGTAGTCTTTGAAACAGATTGGAATTAAAAGTTTAAATAGTTTTATCGATAAAAATTGTAGACTTAGTAAGATTATTGCTAATTTGGTATTAACTTTACCCTTAAATATATAAAAGAGGAAATCCTAACCATGATCATTGAAAAATTTAATCTGAAAGCACAAGAATGTATTGAGCGGGCCTGTCGTTTGGCGGTTGAAAAAGATCATGGTGTGGTTACGCCTTGGCATCTTTTAGCGATTCTTATAGGGAGTAGTGATATTGGCAGAAGTTATTTGGAGCAAGCCGATATAGATTTGACTAGGCTAGGACTTGCTGTCGATGCCCAACTTATTATCCAACCTAAAGCTTTAAAAAATATTCAACATACCCCTATTAATCGCGAACTAGAGCGTTTATTCATTTGTGCAGAAGAATTCTCTGTGCGTATGGGTGATAAATATATCGGTATCAACCATTTATTGTTTGGCGTTTGGGAGTTAGAGGAATTATCAACTATTTTGAAGGAAGTGGGTGGTAGTAAAGAGGCTTTTGTTAAAGCACAAGAGTTATTGCCTAAAGGTGGTTATAAAAGCAGAGAGAGTTCTGGCGAATTTGAATACTTAGCTAAATATGCTCGCGATTTAACGGAATTGTCTCGGCAGGGCGCTTTGGATCCTGTTATAGGTCGTGTTGATGAAATAAATTTAGCGATTCAAGTCTTGTGTAGACGCATTAAAAATAACCCTATTATTATTGGTGAACCTGGCGTTGGTAAAACAGCGATCGCAGAAGGTTTGGCGCAGCGTATTGTTGCTGGAGATGTACCTAAAGATTTAATGGATTGTTCAGTTTTGGCAGTGGACATGGGTTTATTGATCGCCGGTGCTAAATTTCGTGGTGAATTTGAGGAGCGTTTTAAACGCTTGTTACAGGAAATTACCGATGCAGGCAATGTGATTGCTTTTATTGATGAAATTCATAATTTGGTCGGCGCGGGTAAAGCAGAAGGTTCTATGGATGCAGCGAACTTATTGAAGCCTGCCTTAGCTAGAGGTGAAATTCGTTGTATTGGAGCAACTACGAACGAAGAATATCGCAAATATTTTGAAAAAGACACGGCTCTAATTCGACGTTTTCAGGTTGTGCGTGTTGACGAACCTGATGACGAAACGACTTTAATGATTTTACGTGGCATCAAAGAAAAATATGAAATGCATCATGGCATACGTATCACTGAAGCCGGTTTATTAGCCGCTGTACGTTTTTCAAGAAGATATATTGCCGACCGATTTTTGCCAGATAAAGCTATTGATTTAATTGATCAAACAGCAGCAACAGTGCGTATTGGCTTGTCTGCTAAGCCGGCAGAATTAGAGGCTTTAGATCGACGTCTAGTTGCCTTAGAAATAGAAAGTTATTCTTTAGCTAATGAATTATCTGAAATACGCAAACAACAGGTGTATAACGAATTGGTCGAATTGCGTGAAAAAAGCAAGGCTATGACAGAGCGTTGGGAGCTAGAAAAACGAGCAATGACAGAAGTACAAAGTACTCGTAAATTGTTGGAAGAAGCGAGATTGGAGATGGAACAAAAAATTCGTGAAGAGGATTTTGTTCGAGTTGCTGAATTGCAGCATAAAGTCATTCCTCAAGCGGAAAGAACATTAGCTGAATATGCTGACATTGATACCAGTGAGATCAGTGCACAAAAGAACTTTATTGATGAACAAGATATAGCCGCAACAGTCGCTAGATTAACAGGTATTCCTGTTGCAAAAATGCTAGATTCTGAACAACAACGATTGTTGCAATTGGAAAATCATTTGCAAGAGCGAGTAGTTGGTCAAGAAGAGGCTGTTGCAGCAGTTTCTAAAGCTATACGTCGGGCTCGTACTAATATTCAAGATGCAAATCGACCTTTAGGATCTTTCTTAATGTTGGGGCCAACGGGAGTGGGTAAAACCGAGCTAGCAAAAACATTGGCGCAATTTTTGTTCAATGATGATGCGGCGATGGTTCGTATCGATATGAGCGAATTTATGGAAAAACATTCAACCTCAAGGCTTACCGGTGCCGCTCCTGGCTTAGTGGGTTATGAAGAAGGTGGTTTACTGACTAATCAAGTGCGTAGTAAGCCCTACAGTGTCATTTTATTTGATGAAGTAGAAAAAGCTCACCCAGATGTGTTTAATCTCTTTTTACAAGTATTAGATGAAGGTCGTCTCACGGATAGTCAGGGTCAGTTAGTTAATTTCACTAATACGCTTATTTTAATGACATCTAATCTAGGCTCTGAATATGTCGAGCCAGTAGAAAATGAAGAACAGCAGCAACAGATGCAGTCTTTGATTATGGAAAAAGTGCGTGGACATTTTCGTCCCGAATTACTTAATCGACTCGATGATGTTTTAATCTTCCGTCAATTGACCTTAGAAACTATGCGCCCCATTGCAGATATTCAATTACAGCGCTTAGCCAAATGTTTGTTAGATCGTAATATTCAATTAGACATAGATGATGATGCTAGTAATAGTGTGGCTGAATGGGGCTATAACCCTTTATATGGCGCACGTCCGTTAAAACGAGTGATACAAAATAAACTTCAAGATCCATTAGCTGAACTTATACTTAAGGGAGAGCTTTGCGATGGTCAGCGAGTAACAGTCAGTCTCAGTGAAGGAGAGTTACTGTTTACTTGTATTGATCAGGAAATTAATTCAGAAGACGTGGAAAGTTCTTCTGAGAAAAAGGTGGATTAAATGGAGGCATTTTTTTCATGGGATACTTTTACTGAGATAGTTCTCGCATTGAGTTCTTGGGCTTGGTTTGGTTTAGCTACAGTGTTGGTATTGTTATGTGTGCTGAGTTTTTTAATTTGGCAACGTAAATATGGAAAAGATGCCGGAAAATTTGAAATTCCTGAGCTTACAGTTCCCATTAAGCTGTCATTGCCAACTAATAGTTTAATAGATGTATGGCGTCCTTTTGTAGCTAATATTCCGTGGCGATTACGTGCTAATGCATTGAGGTTGCCACTATCTTTGGTTATTGGTGATGCTGGGAGTGGAAAAACAGGGATTATTGATCGTTATGCTGATTGGCAAGGACAGGACTTTAGGTTTCATCCTAGTGCTGTTGATGATAGCTTATTGCAGATTTATTTAGGCGCTAATTCATTGGTGCTTGAGTTTGGTTCAGCATTACTTTACGACACCAGTGCTGCAGCTTACCATGCATTAAAAAAATTGTGGCGGCGATTGCCCCCCAGTCCTCAAGTGGTTATGGTCTTTGATGCTAATACTTTGCTGTCTCCGCAAACAGAATTATTACGTCAATCAGGCCATGCATTATTCGGTAAGCTTAAAGTTTTTAGTGACTTAGAGGGTAAACCGTTGCCTCTTATTTTGGCATTAAGCCATATGGAAAAAGTTCCGGGTTTCGTTGAGTTTTGTGTTTTTTTGGAAGAAGCAGGCATACCTTTACAATTTGATTTTCCTGCTGGAGATGGCATCAATCAGTTAGAGTTCTGTTTAGATGATTTTCAGCAGCATTTACCTCGCATATTGGTAACTCGCCCTGCTCAAGATTATCTTAAAATCGTGATGTTTCTCAATGAAGCTCCGAGAATGTTTAGAGTCTTGATTGATGTATTACGTGTAGCCGGACTTGAACAGGGTGTAGATACACCCTCAGTTCTTAGAATTTGTTTAATGTCGGAGCAAGTGCAGAGCTTTGGTTGTAAACCATTTGCTCTGCCTGCTGGAAAAGAGCAGAGAACCAAATTAAAATTAAATAATCATGCCAAGTCTAGTTTGGGTTTAGCTTTGGCAGGTTTATTTTATTTTATTGGTAGCTATGCATATCAACAATCGATGGTTGCGGAAGTCTATAAAAATATTCAAACAATATCAAAAATACCGGTGCAATATTATCCAGAAAAGGTTAGTCCATTATTTCTTGATTTTAGCTCTAATTTGAATAGAAATGCTTTGTTGAGCTTTATGCCCAATTTTTTTATTGAAGTTGAACAGCAGAATAATTATTTATTGATATCTGAAATTCGTAAGCATTATTTATTGCCGTTATTAAAACAACTACAGAATGAACCAGATGCTACTTTCAAAACCATTCGCTTTATTGGTTTGTTATATTCCACCCCCACCAATGATGTGGGTAAGATTATAGCGAGAAATCCAGAAAAGGATCCCATTAATATGGTTATGTATGGGCAGTTAGTAAATGATTATATTAAGTACAATACTCATATCGATGATTTGGATATTTTGCTGAATGAAATGACTTTTGCTAAACCTCAAGTTTACATTGAAGACCGAGCCCCTTGGGTAGCGTTGCTGCGCAACTTTCAGCAAATACTTAAAAAACCTTTCATTGCAGAAGCTGAATTTAATTCGCTACAAGAACAATTAGTGCCTTTTTTGAGCGTTATAGATAGATTGCATTATTACAGCGCTCAAGATGAGGTCAATCTATGGTTAACACAACATACCAGTTTGAGATTTAGTTTTAACAATCCATCAGAGTTGCGTCAAAAGAGTCTCGATGATTTATTAACCTTAGTTAGTAAGCTTAAATTGAATACGATTGATAATTGCCGAGTTACTTTATCGTTAAATGAATGTTTAGGGTTGGTACAAGCGTCAGCCAATTCTAAAGTAGATAACGGGGGGGCTGAAATGGCGATTACTTTAGAAGGAGAGTATTTTTCTTTTACGCCAAAACAATGGAATGACTTAATTACACGTAGTCGAGTAACAATGATGCTTCGTAATTTTATGTCTACACACAAAAATTACGATGGCTGGTTGTTTTTTAATTCTCCGTCTGTATATATGGATGTCGAAATGAACTCCTCCAATAATGGCGGGTTATTGTTTTCAGGAAAAGCGCGTATTGACGGTCGTCTGACCCTAGATGCTTTTGAGCAAAACGTTAAGCCAACTGTTGTTGGTTTAAATGATATTATTAGTAATTTACCTATTGATGCAACTGAAAAAAAGCATTTTAATGATTTTGTTCTTAAAAATTTAGAAACATATTCTGATCATTATGTAAGCTCTTATTTGAGTTACTTTAAACAATTTCAAATAAATATAGCTTCTATTTGGGATTTAAATTACGTTATTAAAGATTTACAAGAACCTAATTCTGAGCTATTGGCTACTTTAGTGCAGATAAAAAATAATACATCATTGGATTTATCAGCATCCCCTAGTTTTCAATCTTTTGCACAGAAACTCACTGCATTCCGCTTTGTGCAGAAGTTAATGGAAGAAAAAAATGGAGTTTATCCTGAATTCCAAAAATATCAATTGTTAATGGCACAAATGCAACAAGAAGTTAATACACATCAGCCCTATGAACCTAAAAAACCTGTTGAAGAAGGTGCTGATGCAGAAGCTTTAAAAGGTGCATTGTCCCCACTAGGAAGACTTGCATGGTCTATGGCTCTAAATGAAGATGGTTCATATTTGAAGTTGACCAAAAGTTGGTTACAAAATGTCGGTATACAGGATGATTGGCAGCAACCATTTTTAGCGCCAGTACAAAAAGTAAAAGAGTATGGTACGACTGAAATTAATCGTAATATTGCTGGTATTTGGAAAGATATTTGGGATTCAAATGTAGCACCATTGCTGGTTAAATACCCTTTTAATAGCCATGCCGATCCTGATAATGAATTATCCTCTGAAGAGTTAATTAAAATATTTAATCCTAAGCAGGGTTTATTTTGGGATACTTTTCAGCAATATTTAGCACCTTTGTCTAGATATAATAATGGTGTTTGGGTTAGGCGGCATGAGTTATCAAATACTCTGTTATTACCAACTGATTATCTGACGCGATTAAATGCAGCACAACGCTTAACTAATAAATTATGGGACAGTCAGGGCATTCCTAAGCCCTTAGAAATATCAGTTAAACCAAGCTTATTACCAACTTTTGATAGCAAACAGATACCAAAGGCCCCCATCGTATCTTTAGTTTATTTGCGTCAGGGTAATAATTCAGTACTGGGATTTAACCAGCAGGCTGAATGGCAGAAACTTTCCTTAGAATGGTGGAAAGATCAGCCTGCAGAAGTCGGTATGGAATTTCGTAAAGATGCGAATCCTACTAGGGTTTATACTGACATGATAGTTGATGACTCTCATTGGAATTTATTTAAACTGTTGCAGCGTGGTCATGTGCCTGAAACACAACGTTATCAGTGGTCATTGGCTCATCCTAACTTTACACAGCAACCTTTAAATCTTGAATTTTTGCTTCAAGGTAATCCTATGGCTGTTTTTACTGATCTTGCAGGGAGTTAAGTCATGTTATTACGCTTATCTTGGAAAATGCTTTTTCTTGTCGCTACTGCTTTATTGAGTGCTTGTTCGAGTGGGCCTACTCCACCGCCATCCTTGGTTTTTAATATAAAACCAGACATTCAATCCAATAATGGGGGCTTATTTTATTTTGTGGTACGTAAGGCTAACGAAAAGCAATTTATGCAGGAAACTTATGCCGATGTTGCCAGCAAGGCTTTTGTTGATCCAATCGATCCAGAAAGTTTGGGTGTGTTTTCTATAGTTCCCGGCACTAAGCAAATGTGTGAAGTCAGCCAGCCGGCTCAGGGTTCCGTAGCGTTATATTTTTTGTTAACACAGCCTAGTAGTCAATGGAAAAAATTAATCGCGATGCCCTTTCAAGAAAGCTATGATATTAATTTGAGGCCTAATAGCCAAGTTGAGATTTCTGAGCATAAACCTTGGTATTCGTTGTTTTGAAGTTGGAAGAGAGTGTTTTTAAACTATTCTCAATCATGAAATAATTATTCTGTAGAATTTAAATTATGGCATTTGTAACAATCGCTGCAGCTGCAGAATTAACAGGGAAGTCGATTCCGACTATTTATCAAGATATTCAAGAGGGCAAGCTTTCTGTAAATAACGATAAAGTTAATACCTCGGAACTCATACAAATATATGGAGCGCTTAAAACTTCTGATGATTATCGCAGAGAAAATGAGTTCCTACATAATTTAACACTTCATTTAAAACAAGATAAAGAGCGTTTATATCAAATTAATGACTTACTTCGAAAATCTAATGAAGACTTAAAGAAAGAAAAAGATAAATTATATCGAATTATAGATCAATATAATGTGCCATCTGCGAAAATGCGCCAGATATATCCTAATATAAAGAATATAGAAAACCCTATTAAAATAGAGAAAAATCAAGAAATCGATAAGGAAAGCTTGACCCAACGTCTATTTAGAAAGCTTTTTACGGCAAAAAAGCCTAGATATTGATTTATTAAGCTTTTAATTAAAGGATTTATAAGTGGAATTAAATGAAAAAAACTTTATGCTTTATTCTATTATTAATACCGATGTTATCAGTAGCCAAGGAACATGGGCATAAACCGGCTAAAATGGCTGATGTCACACCAGATGTAGAAAATATTGAAACTGAAGAAACACCTAATATTGAAAAAGAATCAAATTATCAGTTAAGTTTAGAGCGTGATTCTTACGATTTTGGTGATTTTTATACCCCGTCATTTAGTACTGATATAGGAAATTGGAATATTCAATTATCTGTTCAAAACTTATTACTTAGCGGTTCAAATGCTAGTTCGGCAACTTACTTAAACGTAGCTTACACTTATCCAATAAATATATATTTCGCTTTATCTGCAGGCACTTTGAATGGTACTGTTTTAACAGGCGTTACTATTCAAACATTCAATTATTTTTCTACTGTTTTTATGCTTCCAAAATGGCGTATTACTTGGTCTATAGGCCCCTATTATGCAAATAGTGCGATGACAGGTATTGTAACTGCACAAAATATAGGGGTTAGTTCGATAGGGTTCACGACTGGTTTAGGATATTTAAAAGATAAATGGGTTGTAAATGCCATTTATATTAGCAGTTATTCTAATGTAGGCGGTTTTAATATGGATGTAGGTTATAAGATTGGTCATGTTACTCCGTACATAGGTTGGGGCGTTTCAACACCTGCCCCTATACAAAATACCGATCCAGATTCTGGTATTGTATCTATGCAAAAGTCTCCTTTATTTTGTTATTATAGTTTTGGCTTAAATGTCAATTTTTGAAAATATATTTACATTAACTTAGTATTTATGAAAAAAATTAACCTTAAAATATTAGTCGAAATTTTAATTATTAGCATCAGTTTTTTTTGCATAGTAGATGCTAATTATCAGGTTTGGAGTGCTAATAAAAAGGCTATGGAAGAGACTGAGATTGATATTAATCAAGAAGCAGATGTATCTGTAGAAGATATTAATAAGCGATTATTGTATGTGATGAATACCGGTCAAGATTTAGCTGACGCTATATCTAATGGAAAAATTCCTTATAAAGATATTCAAAAATATACCAAAGAATTGATGGTTGCTAATCATGATTTAAGTGTTGAGAAACCATCTACATTTTATAATCTTGGTGTTTCATTTTTGCGGGGTGCTTATGATAAAAGTCAGCCGGATCAACTTGCTAATTGGATTTATGTCGCAAATAAAGACACGGGCGAAATAACTTTACTTAATAGGGGTTATGACTATACTTTAAAAGATAACTCTATAAAAACTCAATGGTTTATTAAGGCCGTTGAAGAGCGTAAAGCTTTTTGGCAGCAACCAAAATTTGGCGATGTATCTAATCATTTTTTAGTTGCATATACCGTTCCTTTTTTTACTTCAAGTACTAAAGAAACGGTCGCGGGAGTTATTTCCATTGGTTTTTCTACCGACGAACTAAAAGAAATTATGTCTCATCAAAACTATCGAAAAATAGGCTTTGGTATCATAACTACAGATAGTGGTAAGTTAGTTTATCATCCAAATGATTTAATGCCTTTAATGGATGTTAAAAAAGATCATGAATTCTTTAAAGATGAATTTGATTTTATAAATAAAGTCAATTTAAGAAATAAAGAAAATAAAACTATTCAGCCTTTTGAATTGCCAAGTAGCCATAAAAAAGCATGGGCTTTATTTAAAACTATTCCGGCTTCTAATTGGAATTATCAGGTATTTTTTTTAGAAGCAGAATTAAGTGTTGAACAAAAAATATTATCTACTGAATTATATTTAATTATTTCAACAATTGTTTTTATTATCGCCTGTGCTTATTTTTTTCTTGTTAGATCAAATATTAACATGAAGAAATCATGGATTTTTTCTAGTATTGTAAGTTTAATTTTTTTTGTTGGGACAGCTTATTTATGGAAGATTGCTGATTTAAAAGAGTTGGAGTTAACGCCTGATAGCATAAAGATAAGCTCAAATAATGAAATTAAAGCTTATAAAAAAAGCCAAGATGAGTTTTTTTCATTGCAGAATAAAAAACCTCCATTTTTTATTCCTACTGGTGTATTTATTAAATCCACAGAATTCTTAGGTTCTAATAATATTATCGTTTCAGGGTATATTTGGCAAAAATTTAAAATACCTTCTTCATTTAAACCCAATACAGTCCCTGATGATTTTTGTACGCTTTCCGCTGATAACATACCTCTAAATAAGAGCATATTATTGGCTGATGCTTTTTCTGATAATGAAAATAATATTTTAACGTGTGATAAGAGTAGTTATATGGTGGCTAAAAATCATATTGTTACTTTGGGATGGTATTTTAAGGCGGAGTTACGTGAACCTTTTGATTATTCTAACTTCCCCTTAGACAAAAATATGATTTGGTTGCGTTTACGACCCAATAATCAGCTCGGTAATACTGTACTTGTTCCTGATTTTTTAAGTTATACCAATATTTACGAAAAATTTTTAATGGGAATTAATGAAAAGGATTTAGTATTACCTGGCTGGGATATATTTGGTACTTTCTTTAGTGCCCAATCTGTTGGTTTTAATAGTAATTTTGGAGTGTCTGATGTGAGTCAGCAAGCATCTCAAGAGCTATTATTTAATATAGCAATTAAGAGAGTTTTCTTAGATTCAGTTTTTTCTACTGTTATTCCTATGTGCCTAATTTATTTGATTTTGTTTGTGGTTTTATTTAGTTCTTTAGATGAGCTGTTATCTGTATTAGGCATTAATGCAGGTTTATTATTCTCGGTTGCTTTATGGCATAGTACTTTACGGACTAGTTTGTCATCAACCGGAGTAACTTATTTTGAAACCTATTATTTTGTATGTTACTTCGTTATTTCATTAGTGTGTATTAACAGTGTATTGCTGTCGTGTCGCTATGAGTTGCCCTGGTTACACTATAATAATAATTTGTTGCCAAAATTGATTTTTCTTCCTTTAGTTACCGGTGTTACTTTTTTCATAACATTATTTATGTTGTTTTAATAGTTCTGGGTTTGTTGATTTTTAAAAAGTCATAGCATTGAATGATCTGGGTAATTATAGCCAAATATGAAATACAGGCAGTACTTGGCAAGCTTTTTCTAGGTTAAAAATTAAACTGTAGGGGCGAATGAATTCTCCCCTACAGTTTTTCTAATCCTTAATTGTGGGCAGTGGCCTATAAAGTAGGATCTATTTATTTCATGAATTCTTATGCCAGATGGGTTGCAGGAATGCTTTTTACTTATCTAGATTCTATGCTTTAGGGGCGTAAAAATTTACCCAGTGATGTTGATAATTTGAATACAGGTTCTGTTATCTTTTATCGATTATCTTTAATTTGCACCATGCCATCAAGGATTCTAGTGGGATAGCTATGGATATCTTCGTAAGCTGGGGCTGATTTGACGGCACCTGTTTTAATGCAAAAACGCGCACCATGACGGGGGCAGA
>Ga0214182_1000180_pt1 | contig 30219 bp, 33 predicted proteins | sample TroBogEpilimnion_8_FD_153020 | JGI IMG/M metagenome (GOLD analysis project Ga0214182, IMG submission 153020) | Freshwater microbial communities from Trout Bog Lake, WI - 14NOV2007 epilimnion | ecosystem: Environmental > Aquatic > Freshwater > Lake > Epilimnion/Euphotic zone | place: Trout Bog... | reverse complement strand
TTGTAGTTCGATAGCAGGCTATCAATTAAATCATTGGGTAAAGCTTTTGGTAAGGTCATTTTTAATCCATTTCTGAAAATAGCAGTTTCCTGCAAAATGACTATTTACACAAAATTTCTTACACCCTTAAAACTGGCCGCTGATATTTCCTATGGTTTGCATGCGCTACATACCCGTAACGAGCGCGATTTTGCCATTGAGAACAATCAGCTGCAACTTGTACAATTGCAAAAAGGCTTAGAAGAGACTGTGCATGCTATTTCTCGCATATTAGAAATGCGAGACCCTTATACCTCTGGCCATCAATTAAGAGTTGGCCTGCTGGCCGCCGCTATAGGTATGCAAATGGGATTATCTGATGACCGCATTCACTCTATTCGATTCGCAGCTGAATTACATGACTTAGGAAAGATTCAAGTACCTGCAGAGATTCTTGTTAAACCCATCAAACTCTCAGAAATTGAGAACGCCCTTATAAGAACTCATCCACAAGCAGGATATGATGTTTTGAAAGATATAAAATTTCCTTGGCCGATAGCCCAAATAGTGTTGCAACATCATGAACGATTAGATGGCTCTGGTTATCCGCAAGGCCTTAAAGGCGAAGCAATATTACTTGAAGCACGCATTATTGGCGTGGCTGACGTCGTGGAATCAATGGCTTCACATCGACCTTATCGGCCTGCGTTAGGAGTTGAAGCCGGACTGAATGAAATTATTAGTAAGCGTGGTAGCCAATTTGACTCGAAGGTAGTGGATGCATGTGTAGCAGTGTTTCATGAGCATGGATTTTCATTTTAGTAATATGAATGGCGGCTTTCTGGCCCACAGCAGACTAACGTTATATTAATTAATCTTCTTATAAGCGGACATTTGCAATGATAAAGGGCTGGAATAAATTCCAGCCCTTTATCATTTCATTCTTTGCTGAGTACCCCTTAGTCACACTTCTTGTAAACTGGTCTATTTTTTTGGGTAGTCTTCGTCTAAGTCCAAATTATTTGGTTTGGTGTCGGCACCATCAAGTATTTGGTTCGCACGTCTTTGAAGGTATGCATCACGTGTAAACGCATACGGGTCTAAAGAAGCCTCATCAATCAAATTATTTGCCGTTAGCAACTCTGTACGCGCATCTATGAACTGAGCTAACCGAAGTTGGTTGTACAATTCGATTTGACCGCGATTGCGGACATAAGTAATTGGGTCCGTTGCAATGGTGTCAACAATTTTCCCAGTCGCATCGCGGAAACTAGATGGGCCCAATAAAGGTAAAACTAAGTAAGGACCACTATCCACACCCCAATAGCCCAGTGTTTTTCCGAAGTCTTGTTTATGGTATTGAATATTATCCATCGCAGCTACATCTATAAAGCCCGCAAGACCAAAGGTGCTATTAATCACAAATCGCCCAGCATCTGTGAATGCATGGGTGAATTTAAATTGCAATAAATCATTAGTAACCGTAGTTAATGAACCTAGATTATTAAAGAAGTTATTAAAACCCTTACGCACAGGTGTCGGCGCTACCTCTTTATACGCGGTTGCTACTGGCTTAATGATGGCTTTATCAGCAACATCATTAAACTTATATACGCCTCTATTAAGGCCTTCTAGTGGGTCTCTATTGGTTTGCGAAGCACAACTGCTGAGCAGGGTTGCTAACGTAATTGCCATCAATAGGCTAGGTAATTTTTTTTGCATTTTAAGGCTCTTCTATCTCTTTTTTCTACTTTGTTGATTATTGACCACTCAGCAGGTTCTGTCTACTGCTATTAACTTATTCATACTCCGTTAATTCAGATTTAACCTCATGGCTTACGTTCACACTTGTTTTGTATAGATCCAGTGCTAATAACCTTTGGGTTGCATGGTCTACAACCGGATGAGGATAGTTTTTACCTACTTGCACCTTTAATTCTTGCTGGCGTGTCGCTGGCATAAGCCATGGCGCATGAATCTCTTTATTATTACATGGGCCTAACTCTGGGACATATTTTCGTATAAATTTACCTGCACCATCGAAACGCTCGCTTTGGGTAATTGGGTTAAATATTCTGAACCAAGGTTGCGCGTCACAGCCGGTGCTAGCTGCCCACTGCCAACCACCGTTATTAGCGCTAAGATCAAAATCTATTAATTTATTCGCAAAATAACGCTCGCCCCAACGCCAGTCTATGAGTAAGTCTTTGACCAAAAAACTGGCAGCCACCATGCGTAAACGATTATGCATAAAGCCACTGTTGTTGAGTTGGCGCATTGCAGCATCGACAAGAGGATAGCCAGTTTCTCCATTACACCAAGCTTGAAACAGGTTGGCGTCATTAGGAAATGGCAATTGGTCAAAGGCTACTTTATAAGCATGGCCTGACGCCACCCTCGGATTGTGATGCAAAATCTGAAAATAAAACTCGCGCCAGATTAATTCATTGAGCCAAGTCTGCGCGCCATTATTAGATGCATTCATGGCGGTGCGGGCTAAATAGCGGATAGAAATCGTGCCAAAACGTAAATGCACCGAAAGATATGACACGCCTTTGATTGCAGGAAAATCGCGGGTTTCTTTGTAATGTTCTATACGTTGCTTAAAGTCATCTAATAAACGCAGTCCGCCTGACATTCCGGTAGGTAGTCGCATGCTTGATAAATTGGTGCGTTGAAAGCCCATGCCCTCTAAACTGAGGTTTTTATTGTTGTGGAGAGGCTTAGCTAGGTGATGAATGTAACTATCTACTAGGTAAGGTTGTAGATCTTGGTCGGTAAGGGTGTTAAGCCACATATTCTTATAGGGTGTAAATACCGAGTACGGCTTACCTAACATGGTTAATATTTCATCTTTTTCAAAAATAACTTGGTCTTTGTAATGATGAAAAACGATGCTCTCTTTTTTTAGTTGCTCTTGAACTTGATTGTCGCGAGTAACGGCGCTAGGCTCATAATCATGATTTGCAAATACTGCTTCTACTTGCAGCTTGAGCGCCAACTGCGGAATATCTTGGACCGCATTGCCGTGAAGTAGAATTAGATCACTGCCTTTGGCTGTTAGAGCCGCCTTTAGCTCTTGAATACTTTCCCAGATAAACTCTACACGGCGGTCAGCTTTGTCAGCCAATAAGTCGAGGATGTGTGTGTCAAATATAAAGACACAATAGACTTGCAGTGACGACTCCAGTGCGTGGAATAGGGCAGCATGATCATAGTCGCGTAAGTCGCGCCGAAACCAGACTAGTGATCTTTGGTAATTTAAGGGCAAGCTACTCTCGGTGGTAGGGGTGATTTTGTAAGACTGTATGTGCTCGATAAAGTTGCTCTGCCAACATAACGCGAACCAAACCGTGGGGGAGGGTCAGTGTTGATAACCCCCACAACCAGTTGGCTTTTTGTTTAACTGAAGCGTGTAGTCCATCTGCACCACCAATTACTAAAGCAACATCACGACCGCCCGTAGCGGATCCATCTAACCAAGTTTTAAATTTCTCTGCCAGTTGAAGTGTTGTGACTTCTTGACCGCGTTCATCTAATGCAATTAAATAGTCTCTACCAATTGCTTCTAAAATACGCTTAGCTTCAATCAATTGAATGTTTTCAATGCTGTTACCCGCTGCCCGCTTTTCTGGTTTGATGTCAACAATTTCAAGCGTCGATTCACGCGGCATACGTTTGGTGTATTCTGCGCAGGCGATCTCAACCCAGTTGGGCATTTTATGACCAACAGAGATGATACGCAGTTTCAATGGTTTTTTAGTCTGGAATTGAGAGTAAAGGCTATTGGCATTGTATTAATAAGGCTGCCATTAGCGTTCGTGCAATTAGATAGAGGTTAGACAGGTTTGATGTGGCCGCGACGTGATTCAGCCTCACCCCACAGTTGTTCTAAATTGTAGTAAGCGCGTGTAGTAGGCACCATAATATGGACAACAATATCGTCCAAATCAACCAATACCCATTCACCTTCTTTTTCGCCTTCAGTACCGCGAATTGCAAAGCCTTTTTCTTTCAGCTTTTCACGTACATTGTCCGCGACCGCTTTAGCTTGACGGCTAGAGGTTGCTGAAGCCACAATCATGTAGTTCGTCATGCTTGTGAGCTTACGCACATCCATCACGGTAATATCAAAACCTTTAATATCTTCAATCGCATCAATTACTGCGAGTTTCATTGCTTCTAAATCAAATGTCATTTATGCGGCCTGTACTGGAATAGCGTTGCGTTGGGATTGTATGCGATTGTGTTCATCAACATACACAAGTTGCGGGCTGTATTTATTAAGCTCAATTTCGTTGTAAATGGCAAAGCTAGCGATAATCACGATGTCGTTAGGATTCGCTTTATGTGCGGCAGCCCCGTTCACTGAAATAATGCCTGAGTGTCTATTCGCGCGGATGGCGTAAGTGCTGAAGCGCTCACCATTAGTGACGTTGTAAATGCTAATTTGTTCGTATTCGTGGATGTTGGCTGCTTCAAGCAGCTCTTCATCAATTGCACAGCTACCCTCGTAGTGCAATTCTGAGTGCGTAACATGCACGCGGTGCAACTTAGATTTAAGCATTGTTCTTTGCATGTGCTTAACCGTTCTAGAAATGGGAGTGCATTATAGTCTTTTCAAACACTTAGCGCAAAAATTCCACGTTATCAATTAATCGTGTATTTCCTAGTTTTGCAGCAGCAAGTACAACCAGAGCTGCATCTTGAGCGGATGCCGGAGCTAGGGTATGCGCATTGCGCACAGAAATGTAATCTACCAGCCAAGACTTTCCCTGAAGGTTTTCGATTGCCGATTGCGTTAATGCAGAAAAGTCAGTGTTACCGTATTGAATCTTTTCTTTAATGGTTAGCAGTTCTTGTTGTAGTTGTGCGGCATTTTTTTTCTGTTCTGCGCTTAAAAAGCCATTACGTGAACTCATCGCTAATCCATTACCATCACGCACGGTGTCACCAGCAATAATTCTTATGGGGATATTAATTTGCTGGACCAACTCTCGAATAATATGCAATTGCTGAAAATCTTTTTTGCCAAATACGGCTAGTTGCGGCATGACTATATTAAATAGCTTAGCAACGACGGTTGCAACGCCAGAAAAATGTCCAGGTCGCGTTGCACCGCAAAGTTCATTGGCGATAGGTGGCACGGTAATTGATATAGTTTGATTAAGATTAATACCATCAAAATCGGGGTAAATTTCAACTACACTTGGCGCAAATACGATGTCGACACCATGATTCGAGAGTTTTTCATAATCGGCATCTAGACTACGAGGATAACTAGCTAAATCTTCATTGGCTCCGAACTGTAATGGGTTGACGAAAATACTCACGACCACACAGGAAGCTTCTTGCTTGGCCAGTGTCACCAAGTGCAAATGACCAGCATGCAAATTGCCCATCGTTGGCACCAAGGCAATATTGGTTTGGTTTTCTAATGCGCGTTTTAACGCCACCACCGTTTCTATAATTTGCATGCTTTAGTAACAATGCTCAGATGCAGGGAAAGTTTGGTTTTTAACGGCTAGTACATAAGACTTAATAGCAGTTTCTATGCTATTGGTGTCTTGTAAAAAATTACGTACGAAACGCGGACTTTTAAACTGAGTAGGATTGATATTGGCTGGGCCGGAGTAGATGCCAAGTAAGTCTTGCAAAACGAGGACTTGGCCACTGCAATCAGGCCCTGCGCCGATGCCGATAGTGGGCGTTTTGATGCTGGAGGTAATCTTTTGGGCTAAGGCAGCGGGGACCATTTCTAGCAATACAAAGCCAACCCCAGCGACACTCATCGCCTTGGCATCATCGAGGATGCGTTGTGCGCTATCCTCAGTTTTACCTTGAATCTTATACCCTCCAAGTTGTTGCACTGATTGCGGAGTAAAGCCTAGATGTGCACACACGGGGATGCCTTGCTCCACTAAATAACGTGCGGTATTAACCATAGCATCGCCACCTTCTAATTTAACCATATGCGCACCAGCGGCAACGAGCTGAGCTGCATTGTCGAAGGCCTCGATAGTGCTGTTGTAGGAATCTACTGGCATATCGGCAATCAACCAAGTACTTGGTGCTCCAGCAGCCACGCAGCGAGTGTGATAGAGCATATCTTGCATGGTGACAGTTAAGGTATTCTCTGCGCCTTTCAGCACCATCCCCAAAGAATCACCGATCAGTAAAATATCTATGCCCGCTGCCTCACTTAATTTAGCGAATGTTGAGTCATAGCAAGTGAGCATAGCAATTTTTTCATCTAAGTTGAGGCGCTGATTCAACTGAATGGAGGCTATAGAATTGACAATAGACATGGCGTTGGCGAGAGCCTTAACTTAATCAAAGTTAGGGTTGAAAAACTCGCGCTGTCCTTTAATCTGCCCGATGCGATTGACCAGTAAATCGAGTGCGCTAGGATTTTTTAAGATATTAAGCTTTTCATTATTAACGATTAGCACTGGAGAAGCATCATAGTTATGAAAAAATGCACTATAGGCATCTGATAAATGTTCCAAATACTCGCGGGACATATCTTTTTCATAACCGACATTACGCTCTTCTATACGCTCAACCAATGCATCCAGTGGAGTTTGTAGGTAGATAACTAAATCTGGTTTGGTAGCATTGAGGTGAAGGTGTTGATAGATTTGGTTGTATAAAGCGTACTCTTCATCACCCAAGTTTAACCGTGCAAAAATCGGATCTTTTTCTAAGAAAAAGTCAGCAATAATCGGTTTCGCGAACATGTCTCGCTGGTTTAAGTCTTTAATTTGATTGGCGCGCTGAAACAAAAAGAACAATTGTGTAGGAAGTGCATAGCGCAGCGCATCTTGGTAAAAGCGTGGTAAAAAAGGGTTAGCTTCAGCTTTCTCCGATAAATAGTCCACCGGAAATTTATCAGCCAGCATTTTGGCTAGCGTAGTCTTGCCGCAACCAATCGGGCCTTCAATGACAATATAAGGATATTTTTTAAAAATGCTCATGCGTTTATTTTCTTTATCCCTGTGAGTAACTGCTCGTTGATCAATAATGCTATTTTGCCATGATTTGCCAAGCTTAGATGCGGCGCTATCTCAAATAATGGCAATAAAACAAAGCCGCGTGTGTGCATGCGAGGATGTGGCAAAGTCAGTTGGCTCGTATTGATTTCTTCATTCTCATACAATAGCAAATCACAATCAAGCACTCGCGGTGCGTTGGGGAACGGGCGTTGCCGTCCAGCCTTGTTTTCAACCACCAGTAAAGCGGCTAATAATTCAGCAGGGCTTAACAAAGTGTCTACTTCTACTACCGCGTTAATAAAATCTGGTGCGGCTTCCACGCAATCTATTGGTGCTGTTTGGTATAAGGAAGAAGCTTTAATGACATGGGTATTGGGAATCTTCTTAAAATCCTGTATCGCTTGTTTTACCTGTGCAATAGGGTTTTCTAGATTGCTGCCCAATGCGATGTAAGCAGTACTCATCTTAAGTTGGATTGCATGACATCCAAGCCTAGCTTGGCAAATGGTCTATTACTCAGTCGTTGCAGTAACATCGGTGTTTCCAGATTTTTTGCGATTTCTTTTCCTACGTTTTTTTGGCGCAGTATCGGCTTGTAGCATTTCAGCTCGCGCATCTCCCTCTGCATTGGCGAACGCAGTCCACCACGCTCCAATTTCCATCGGTAATTCACCGGATTCGCATCGTAGTAATAGAAAGTCATAAGCCGCCCGATAGCGTGGGTGTGTCAATAAGCCAAATGGACGTTTACCTGCACGCTGTTCGAAGCGTGGTTGAAGCCCCCAAATTTCCTTCATGGTCGCAGTGTAACGATTATGGATGGCTAATTTTTCGGCTTGAGTTGCAATGACCTCGCTCATCGCCATATGCAACGCTGGCGTTAGATGATGACCTTCTGCTTTATAGACTTCCCATGCCGCCAACATTTCATGCCAAAGCAAGGTGGCGAATAAAAAGCTGGGATTGGCTGATTTTCCCGATAGCACTCGGTCATCTGTATTTTTTAATGCAAGCATGACAAAACGCTCACCCATCGGTTGCTCTAACACGACATCTAGCATTGGCAGTAAGCCATGATGTAAATGTTGCTCACGTAAAGCGCTGACACTTTCCATTGCGTGGCCGGATAAAAATAGCTTCAGCATTTCGTCAAATAGGCGGCTAGGTGGGACATCTTGCAATAGGTCTGCCATTTTTGCGATAGGTGCTTGCGTGGCTGGGTCTATTGTTAAGCCAAGTTTTGCAGATAACCGCACCACACGTAGCATTCGCACAGGATCTTCGGCGTAACGAGTTTCTGGTTTTCCAATCATACGCAACACGCCGGCTTTGATGTCGGAATAGCCCTGATGGAAATCCAAAACTTGCTGGCTGCTTGGATCATAATATAGGGCATTAGCAGTAAAGTCGCGTCGCAGAGCATCGTCTACAATCGAGCCAAAGACATTGTCACGAATAATGCGGCCAGAGTCTGTAACTTTTGAATCGCCATCAGCCTCTAGGTGACTGCCGCGGAAGGTTGAAACCTCTAAGGTTTCATCACCAAATAATACATGAACTAATCTAAATCGGCGGCCAATAATACGTGAGCGTCTAAAGACGCGGTTCACTTCCTCTGGGGTGGCATCGGTGGCAATATCAAAATCTTTGGGAATGCGATTAAGCAGTAAATCACGCACGGCACCCCCTACAATAAAGGCTTCGAAACCGGCTTTCTGTAAGCCTTCTATGGTTCTATGAGCGCCACTGCTTAGTAAATTCCGGTCTATTTTGTGTGCATGGTGTTCAATGACCACTGCCCCTTGTTTACTGGCGGCAGAACTGCCTCTAGGCGATGGTTTCTTTGTGCTGAGTGTAGGGCGGTTTGACTGTGGGTGTTTAGGCCTAGCACCTCCTGCTTGAATTGGCGTTGGCGGCGTATTTTTAGGCTTGAAAATTTTAGCAAACAGTCTTTTGATCATGGGTAGATTATAACTTAAGCCACGTCATAAAAATTACCCCTGCGCATTTTTCCAAAGTACATCCAACACACCAACCTCTTTGTTCATGGTGCGGCACATCACGAATAGCAAATCTGACAAGCGATTTAAATATTGTAGTGAAATGTCAGTGACGATTTCATTGCGGTGTAATTCAACTAGTTTACGTTCAGCCCGGCGGCAAACCGTGCGTGCTAGGTGGCAATAAGCGGAGGCCTTACTGCCACCAGGTAAAATAAATTCTTTTAGTGGCGCAAGCTCATCGTTAAGGGTATCAATGGCTTCTTCTAAATCATCTATGCGGGTCTGCTGTAAAATAACGTAGCCAGGTATACAGATTTCACCACCAACATTAAATAGATCGTGCTGAATTTGTGTCAATAAGCCTAACAAATGTTCAGGCACTGGTTCCGTTAACATAATGCCAATGACAGAGTTGAGCTCATCAATATCACCCATCGCTTCAACGCGTAAGCTATCTTTGTTGATGCGGGTGCCATCACCCAAGCCCGTTGTACCATCATCACCTGTACGTGTATAAATTTTACTTAAACGATTACCCATAACCCATTCCTTTTTGCATTTCTTTAAAGCCAAGCCCAACTTAAGACTTACGCTTTAAACTGTATATAATATGACCATTGTAACTGATGCTGATGCCCTAATGAATGATTCCACCAACTCATTTGATGCAAGACCAATTGCCGTATTTGACTCGGGCGTTGGCGGTATTTCTGTTTTAAAGCACATCCACCATTTATTACCTAACGAGCATCTCCTTTATGTCGCTGACAGCCTCAATGCACCTTACGGCAATAAAAGCGCTTCCGAAATACAAACACGTTGTTTTGCTATTTCCAATTTCTTAATTGAGAAGAATGCCAAAGCGTTGGTCGTTGCCTGTAATACAGCAACCGCCGCAGCCATTGACAGTATGCGCACCCTATACTCACTACCCATTATTGGCATGGAGCCAGCCGTTAAGCCGGCAGCCGAAGCTAGCAAAACGGGAATTATTGGTGTGCTGGCAACTAGCGGCACCCTTAAAAGTGTGCAATTTTCCGCATTGTTGGAAAGTTATGGGCGTAATGTTGAAGTGGTCACGCAGGCGTGTATTGGTTTGGTGGAATGTATTGAGCGTGGAGAATTAAGCAATGCCAGCACGCGGCTTTTATTGCAACGATACTGCCAGCCATTATTGGACGAAGGTGCCGATACAATTGTGCTTGGCTGTACGCATTACCCCTTATTAAAACCGTTGATTCAAGAGGTGGTAGGTGAAGAAGTTGTGTTAATAGATACTGGTGCAGCAGTGGCTAAGCAGTTGAAAAGTCGATTGCTTGAACAGGGATTATTGGCCGCCGACAATCAAATTTCCAGCGTCAACTTTTGGAGTAATAGTGTCAGTGCTGATGCCGAAAATGTAATCGCTCAGTTATGGGGCGAGCCTGTTAAAGTGTCTAATTTTTAGTCTCGACCGTCTTGAAAAACTAGTGATGTTTGACAACTTCGCCAGCTTTAAGCTTGTATTGCGTCCCACAGTATGGACAAGCCACTTGTCCAGTTTTAGCGATATCCAAAAAAACCCTCGGGTGTGATGACCAAAGCGCCACCTCGGAGGTTGGACAATGTAATGGTAAGTCATTAGCGCTTATTTCAACGGGTGTTGCGTTGGACATGTTCAGTATTCCCATGGAACAATTTCTAAAGTGGCCATTCCCATTTGACGAGAATGACCTTAGCTGGTTAAACCAATGTTAGCCAATCGGCATGTTGTGGTGACTTGCCGGTAACAGCATCAAAATACATTTTCTGTAATTGCTTAGTGATAGGGCCTGCGGTACCTTTGCCAATGTTGCGGCGATCTAGTTCGCGAATCGGTGTCACTTCTGCGGCAGTGCCCGTAAAAAAGGCTTCATCTGCAGAGTAAACTTCATCTCGGGTAATCCTTTTTTCAATGACCGTTAAGCCAATTTCAGCTGCTAATTGCAAAATAGTATCGCGGGTAATACCTTCCAACGCGCTGGTTAAATCTGGTGTATACATTTTTCCGTTACGAATAATGAATACATTTTCGCCTGAACCTTCAGCTACAAAGCCGTCTACGTCTAGAAGCAATGCTTCATCATAGCCATCTTGCGCTGCTTCTTGGTGCGCCAAGATTGAATTCATATAGTTACCATTAGCTTTGGCTTTGCACATGGTGATATTGACATGATGGCGTGAGAATGAAGAGGTCTTCACGCGAATGCCGTTATCAAGTGCTTCCTGGCCCATGTAGGCGCCCCATTTCCAAGCTGCAACAATGACATGGGTAGATAAGGTCTTTGCGGAAATTCCCATGGCTTCTGCACCATAGAACGCCATTGGGCGCATGTAGGCAGACTCCAAATTATTTTCGCGCACTGCCGCTTTTTGCGCTTCCATCATTTCTTCTTTGGTAAAAGGCATTTTCATTTGTAGAATATGCGCTGACCTAAATAAGCGATCGGTATGTTCTTTCAGGCGAAAAATGGCGGTACCTTTGTCGGTTTTATAAGCACGTACACCTTCAAATACCCCCATGCCGTAGTGCAAAGTATGGGTTAATACGTGAGTAGTGGCATCCCGCCAGTTAACCATTTTTCCGTCATACCAAATTACCCCGTCACGGTCTGCCATCGAACTTGGAATTGCCATGTTGCTGCCTTTTGTACGTATTTTATAAAACCATTATTGTAAACTAAAGGTTGGCTTTGTTTCAGCATGTTAAAATCAAAACCATCTATTATTTAAAGCTTACGGAGTTTTACTATGCATTCTTTACTAAAAAGCCTCACTATCTTTTTGTTTCTTGGTATTTTGGCGGCCTGTAAGCCCGAAGCAGATAACAATAAAACCGTCGCTACTGATATTACTGGTGCCGATTTTGCGCAGAGTCTAAGTCTGACTGACCATCATGGTAAACCGACTACCTTGCAGGATTTTAAAGGCAAGGCCATCCTATTATTTTTTGGCTATACACATTGCCCTGATGTATGTCCGACCACTATGCTAAATTTGAAGCAAGCAATGAACTTACTAGGTAAGCGATCAGACGAGGTGCAGGTGTTGTTTGTCACACTTGATCCTGAGCGTGACTCACAAGAAGTGCTAGCTAAGTTTGTACCATCTTTTGATAGCCGTTTCATTGGTTTGCGAGGATCAGTCGCTGAAATTAATGCGACAGCGAAAGTATTTAAGATTTTTGCTAGTAAAGTGCAATCCGAAGGTGGCAGCGACTACACCATTGACCATAGTGCAGGCTTATATGTATTTGATAAGGCTGGGAAGATCAGGTTGTATGTCGATTACGCTGAAAAGCCAGCGGATATCGCACGCGACTTACTTCAACTATTATAGTGCTGTCTTACAGCACATGTAGCTTGGGTGACCAGGCTTTGAGTTCTTTTTCGGCAGCTTTGTAATCTGGATAAATGCTCGCGACTTCCGCCCAAAATTTAGCAGAATGATTCATCTGCTTTAAATGTGCCAGTTCATGGCAAATCACATAATTGATTAAATGTGGCGGCGCCTGTAATAGTCGCCAATTGAGTCGCACTTCTTTTCTTGAGTTGCAACTTCCCCAGCGCGTGCGTGCGCTTGATAATATTAGGGTAGGCATAGCTACGCCAAATTTGGTGGAAAATAGGGCTAGGCGTCTTGCAAAATCAACGAGAGCCTGCTTTTTGTACCATTGCAGCACTTTACGCGCCACGGCCGCTTGGTCGTCGTGATTAGGCATCGCTAAGTGCAATACGCCGGGGCTGTAATCGACTGCGCGACTGCGGCTATCATGATCTAAAGCCAATGTGACAGTGTTTCCGAGCAACAATAATTGTTCGCTGTCTTGCCACTGCATGGCTGGGATTTTCTGATTGTGGGCGGTAGTGAGTTTTCTGAGGATCCAGTCGGCCTTCAGTGAAATAATCCGCTCTAGCTCAGCCATAGACACGCGCAGTGGCGCATGAATAACCAAGCCTTCGGTGGTAATTTTTAAACCTACGGTGCGACGCTGTCTGCGCTCTAACTGATAATGCAGTTCGTCACCAGAAGGCAAGGTGATCGTATGTGTCATAGGGCTTATTGAGGCTGATGCAGCGCTGCGGTTTCAGTGTTAATCCAAGTTTCGACTTGGCTGTTGACCGCTTCTGGTTTTAAATGGGTGCAGTCTATGGGCTGACCTATGCTCACCGTAATCATCCCAGGTTTTTTCAGCCAACTGTTCTTTGCCCAGTGTAATCCCGCATTATGTGTCACTGGCAATACGGTGGCTTTAGCCCCACTTGCCAACCATGCACCTCCGATATGAAATTTACTTTGTTTTCCTGGTGCAATGCGTGTGCCTTCAGGAAACACTACCACCCAAAAACCTTGTGCTAAACGTTGCTGACCTAAGCGCACCAACTGTTTAAGTGCTTCCCGTCCTGCGCTACGTTGAATAGCGATGGGTGAAGTCATGGCCAGTCCCCAGCCAAAAAAAGGAATCCACAATAATTCTCGCTTCATTACATACACTTGTGGCGGAAAAATTAATTGGAATGCTAAGGTTTCCCAAGCAGATTGATGTTTAGATAGAATAACGCAGGGTGTTGCAGGTATGTTTTGCACGCCTTTAATTTCATAACGAATATTGCAAGTGATGGATAGCCACCACAACATGCTGCGTGCCCAGATACTAATGATGATATTACGTCTAATGCGCGAGAAAGGGAAAGTGAGTAAGGCTAACACTGAGAAAATAGGGGTGAATAGCCATTGGCCTAGACTAAAAATTAGTGAGCGTAATATCAGCAAGCTTATGCGAACTCCGCAATAATACGCTGCACTGCTTCATTTAAATCAGCGCATACCCATGTGTTATCAGGCAAGGCTTTATCGGGTTGATTCGACTCAGCTAAAGTCAGTTCGCCTTTGCCTGTGCGAACTAATATAGGTTGGCAGCCAGCCTTAGCATAAGCTTGCAGGTCGCGCAGTGCATCACCTACTGCCGGGACTTTATCCAACTCTACCGAAAAACGTTTAGCGATTTCTTCTATCATACCTGGCTTAGGCTTGCGGCAATTACAGTGGTCGTCTGCTGCGTGTGGGCAGTAAAATATGGCGTCAATACGCCCACCTAACTGCGCCAATTCACGCTGCATTTTGTCATGAATATTATTTAAGATGGCCATATCAAACAGCCCACGACTGACACCGGACTGATTGGTCGCAACGGCAATTCTAAAACCAGATTGATTAAGTAAGGCCATAGCATCCAAGCTACCAGGAATTGCTTTCCACTCATTAGGACTTTTAATAAAGTTGGCGCTATCTTGATTGATCACACCATCGCGGTCTAGGATAACCAGTTTCATGGGCGTCTATCCTTAGCTCGCTAATTTAGATAAATCCGCAACGCGGTTCATCGCTAGCTGTAAAGTGGCTAGTAAGCCTTGGCGGTTAGACCGAAGGGCTAGATCATCGGCATTCACCATGACGCTATCAAAAAAAGCATCTACTGGAGCTTTTAGTGCTGCCAGCGCCCGCAATGATGTGGTGTAGTCGCCACTAGTAAATGCACGATCAGCTTCAGGAGTGACTGCATTCAGCGCTTTATGTAATGCGATTTCAGCAGCTTCTAGCAGTAGTTCTGTCGTGACTTCCGGCTTCACTTCGCCCTCAATTTTCTTCAGTATATTGCTGACGCGTTTGTTTGCCGCTGCTAGTGCTGGTGCCTCTGGTAGTTCTGAGAATGCGCGAACTGCCGCTAGGCGTGGAGGAATTTCTGCTAATAATTGCGGATTGAGCGCGAGTACAGCATCGACTTCTTGAGGGCTAGCGCCTTGTTCACGTAAATTCACACTTAAGCGATCAAAACAAAAGTCTTTAATGGCTTGCACTGTCGCTTGTGTGTTGGTGATTTCAGGATTATTTTCTGCAGAGAATTGCTGTAGTACATCGTGAATCAGCGTCTCAAATGGTAAGGGGAGCTTAGATTCAATTAACATACGAATAATACCAAGCGCTTGGCGGCGTAATCCAAACGGATCTTTATCGCCAGTAGGTTTTTCGCCAATGCTAAATAACCCCACTAAGGTTTCTAATTTATCAGCTAGTGCCAGCACAAGTCCTACTTGGTTGCGCGGTAACTCGTCGCCCGCAAATCGAGGTTTGTAGTGGTCTTCTATGGCGTAAGCGATATCATCGGACCAACCTTCATGTTGCGCATAATAGCGCCCCATAATGCCCTGCAATTCAGGAAACTCCCCCACCATGTCGGTGAGTAAATCTACTTTTGAAAAACCTGCGGCAATCGCTACCGAGCGACTGAGCTCGCTATCGCCAATTTTGCTGGCAATAGCTGCAGCAATTTTTACCACACGCTGATTACGTTGTAATTGATTGCCCAACTTATTGTGATAAACCACTTTCACTAAGTCAGCGACTCTAGATTCCAAGGTTTTTTTGCGATCTTGGTCGAAGAAGAATTTAGCATCTGCTAATCTTGGGCGCACAACGCGTTCGTTGCCTCCAATGACACTACTCGGATCATCTGGACTAATGTTAGATACGATTAGAAATTGATTGCTCAGCTTGTTATTGGCATCCAGTAATGGGAAGTATTTTTGATTTGCCTTCATTGTCAAAATCAAACATTCTTGCGGTACTTCCAAATACATGGCTTCAAATTGACCTAGCAGTACATTGGGGCGTTCCACTAAGGCAGTCACTTCATCCAATAATGCTTCATCCTCAATGGGCTTAAGGCCGGCAGTTAAGCCCGCAGCTTTAAGCTGGCGCACAATTTCCGCTTTACGTTCACTAAAGCTCGCAATGACTGCACCTTCAGTCTTGAGTTGTTCAGCATAGTTATCAGCATGGCTTAATACCAGCGGTGAAACCTTAGCTTCAAAGCGGTGACCTTGTGTTTGCTTCCCAGCACTTAAGCCTAGTGCGGTTACTTCCACCACTTCACTGCCATGCAAAGCTACTAGGCCATGCGCTGGACGCACAAAGTTAACGCCAGTCCAACCATCACTTAATTGGTAAGTCATGACTTTTGGGATCGGTAGTTTAGTGATCGCTTCATGTAAGGCGATTTGTAGTCCATGTTTCAGAGCTACGCCAGCTTGCACCACATCTAAAAATAAAGCGGCATTTTTCCCATCCATTTGCTGGGATAGATTGGCTACAGCGCTTTCATCCATGCCCATGCCATTGAGGCGCTTTATCAAGGCGGGTGTTGGTTTTCCTTCAGTATCTAAGCCTACACTCACTGGCATAAGTTTTTGCGTGATGGCTTTATCTGCAGATGTTGCCAACACCTGTGCTACATGCACCGCAAGGCGGCGAGGCGAGGCGTAAGAGGTTACCGTTGTTGCGGCATCTGCTAAGCCTTGTGCAACAAGTGATTCAGCCAGGACGGTTGCAAAGGCGTCACCTAATTTACTTAATGCTTTAGGTGGCAACTCTTCTACAAATAGTTCTACTAATAAATTTTGGGTACTCATTATTTTCTCGTTCGTGGGCATTACAGCCAGTTATGCGACTTTTTTAGCTAGCAGTTCCAGCACTTCATTAGCATGTTCTTTTTTCGCCATCGGAAAGCCTAAACGAGCACGGCTTTCAAGATAACTAGCCGCTACAGAGCGGGCTAAATTGCGAATGCGACCGATATATCCAGCACGCTCGGTCACTGAAATCGCACCACGTGCATCCAGCAAGTTAAAGGTATGTGCTGCTTTTAGTATTTGTTCATAAGCGGGCAGGGCAAGCTCACTTTCCATTAAGTGCTTAGCTTGCTTTTCATGTGCATTAAAAGCGGTAAACAAAAACTCAGCATCTGAATGCTCAAAATTATAAGTACTCTGCTCTTTTTCATTTTGTAGGTAAACATCGCCGTAACTTAACCCCTCTGTCCAAGTCAGATCATATACGTTGTCCACGCCTTGCAAATACATGGCTAGTCGTTCTAAACCATAAGTAATTTCACCAGTAATTGGTTTGCAGTTAATGCCGCCTACTTGTTGGAAGTAAGTGAACTGTGTCACTTCCATGCCATTTAACCAAACTTCCCAGCCTAACCCCCAAGCGCCTAAAGTTGGATTTTCCCAGTCATCCTCAACAAAACGAATATCATTTTTTTTCAAGTCAAAGCCCAAAGCTTCTAATGAGCCTAGGTAAAGCTCCAAAATATCCGCTGGTGCTGGTTTGAGCACGACTTGAAACTGGTAATAATGCTGCAAGCGATTTGGATTTTCACCATAACGCCCATCTTTAGGGCGCCGACTAGGTTGTACGTAAGCAGCTTTCCATGGCTCAGGGCCTAATGAGCGCAAGAAGGTAGCAGTATGGCTAGTGCCTGCACCCACTTCCATATCGTAAGATTGCAGTAAGGCACAGCCGCGTTCAGACCAGTAATTTTGAAGGGTAAGGATGATTTGCTGAAAAGTTAAAACCATAATTCAAATCTATTTAAGCGAAAGGGAGATTTTACTTTGTTTTTGCTTGTCGACCAAAACTTTAGGCGGGAACTTATTGCTGAGGCTGAGTTTAGACCAGGCTACAAATGTGATCATCATTAAGCACAGAGCCAAAAATAGCCAATTACCAAATCTTACATAAGGAGTGCTGCCAGTATAACCTTGGGCTTGGCCATTAAGTGTGGCCTGGGTAAAGTGTGTTGCTTGGGCAACTAGATTTCCATGTTGGTCGATAATGGCCGTTGCACCAGTGTTAGTTGCGCGTAAAACCATGCGTCCAGTTTCTAAGGCGCGCGCCTGTGAAAACTGTAGGTGTTGATAAGCGGCAATAGACTCACCATACCAAGCATCATTACTGATATTCACCAAAAGCGTAGCTTCTGGCAGTTGGCGAATAATTTCTTCTCCAAAAACATCCTCATAACAAATATTCAATGCTACTTTTTGGCCGGCAATCTGCATGGGTTTTTGATGAATACTGCCACGAGATAAGTCACTTAAGGGCATATGTAGCAGATCACGGTAGATCCAACCTAATGCTGATTTTAATGGGATGAATTCACCAAATGGGACCAAGTGCGACTTGCGATAAACGTTTGTGGGCGAAGTGCCTAGGCTGAGTACACTATTAAAATATTCGCTATTTTCGAGCTCAACCAAGCCCACTAGAATTTGCCCCTTATTGTTAATGGCATGACTTTGTAAGCGCGATATTAGCTCAGTAGGCAGTTCACTAGATAGCACCGGTAAGGCAGTTTCCGGCATTACAATTAATTGTGCTGAGCTTGCCTCGGCCATCTTTAAATAAAGACCTAGCGTCTGTTCAGCAATTTCCGGCAGCCACTTTAAATTTTGTGCAATATTGCCCTGCAGCAGCGACACTTTTATTGGGGCGCCCGTTGGAGTAGTCCACTCTACCAATTTCAATAGGCTACCTGTTACCCAAATAAGAATTAACAGGGTAATAACATTGCGTTTACAGCGCCTTGAGTTTGATTTATGGATAAAGCTTTTGGCTAACAAAAAGCCAAGCAAACTTGCGCTGAAGATAGTCATCAGAGAAGCGCCATAGACTCCAATAATTGGCATATAGCCAGCAAGAGGACTGCCTGGTACTTGACTATAACCTATGCTGAACCAAGGAAAGCCAGTAAAAATCCAGCCTCTTATCCAGTCAGTAAGCGCCCATAAAACGGGAATAGTCAGTAGCATGGTATGCGTTCGTTTGGAGGAGAGGCTAACACCTGAAGCCCAAACGCTAAGCAACCCGACAAGGGCTGGAAACAATGCCATAAATGCACAAAGAAGTATGGTTAACAATCCAGCCGCCATACTTGGCATGCCGCCGAATTCATTTAGGCTAATATAGATCCAGTAAATGCCGGCACCAAAAAGGCCCAGGCCATAAATAAAACCCTCGAGTGCAGCTTGCTTGGGTGAGCTATTGAGTTGCCAGAAATAGAATAAGCCGACTAACGATAGAATACTCGCTGGATAGCAATAAAAAGGCGCAAAACCAAGCACCCCGACGGCGCCAAGTAGCAGTAATGCTATAGGTTTAAAGGCGCGATAACGGAATAATGGAAGCATAGCCAAATTGTAACTTGTTGAGGCAGAGTTTATTCAATCTTACGAATGATTTTTCACTATGGCGATATCTTAAGTAAGGATGGTTTAATGAAAAAAGGGCCTATGGCCCTTTTTCTATTCCAAAGTGTTGCTGCTTTTAAGAGTAGGGTTTAGCTGTAGGCACCTCGAATTTTTCGCTACTATTATTGGTATCGGTTCCATCATTATTAATGAATACCACGGTCACCACTTTATCATCTACAAAATCGAGTTCTGTCGTTTCGTAAAAAGCGCCATCAGCTGAGGTGTTGATAAAGTGATACTGCCAAATAGACGCTACAATTTTGCCAGAACCTTTTATCTTGACGTCTTCGGCTTTAGCCGGCTCGCCGAATTGCGCAATAATCTTGGCTTTATCAAAACCAGTAATGGCGTTAATAAAATCTTTTTCAATCGTCGGGATTTGATCGATATCGTTGGGAGTCGTATCTGCCAACGCTAAGTTTGAAAGCATTATTTGACCAATCAAAGTCGTAACTAAAGCTAAATATTTCATGCGCACCGTCCTAACATAACGAGAAGTAGGTTGTGATTAAAAACATCAACCTTACACATATGAACCCAGAGCTTACGATTTAGTTCCACTAAAAATAGAGCAAAGCATTTTATTGGTTAAGCGAGTTATCTTTATGCGCTACTTTTACCAAGATACTATGTAGACGCCGACTATCAGCACGTAACACGGTGATATGTAAGCCATCAAAGGTGATTTCATCATTACGTTTGGGTAAGTGGCCAAATTTGTTGACTACCAGGCCGCCAATGGTCGCAAACTCTTCGTCACTAAATTTAGTGCCTACAATCTCATTGAAATCAACAATTTCAGTCAGCGCCTTTACTCTAAACTGACCGTCAGCATTCTGGATGATATTGTCTTCGTCTTCGTCGTAATCGTACTCATCTTCAATATCGCCTACAATCTGCTCCAGCACATCTTCGATGGTGACCATGCCTGCGATACCTCCATACTCATCAACCACAATCGCAATATGATTGCGATTGCTTCGAAATTCTTTGAGTAATACATTTAGACGCTTGGCTTCTGGAATAAAGATGGCTGGACGCAACATATCACGCACATCAAAGTCTTCACCAGCGTAATACCGTAATAAATCTTTGGCTAGTAAAATGCCGATGACATCATTTTTATTGTCTTCAATGACTGGAAAGCGCGAGTGTGCGGTTTCTATCACGTGGGGAATAAAGGTTTCTGGCGGGTGAGTGATGTCGATGACATCCATTTGTGAGCGCGGAATCATGATGTCCCGCACTTGCATTTCACTGACCTGAAGAACGCCCTCTATCATTGCGAGGGAGTCAGAGTCCATTAAGTTATTTTCATAAGCGCCATGCAACAGTTCAACCAGTTGCTCTCGATCTTCTGGCTCGCGCAGTAAAAAATGACTTAAACGTTCTAATAAACTAGGTTTTTCCGACTCGGTAGCCATTAATTGGCGCCCTCTGTAATGAGATAGGGGTCAGCATACCCTAATTTAATCATAATTGCAGTTTCTAAGCTCTCCATCAGCTCGGCCTGGGCTTCGGTTTCGTGGTCATAACCATGGAGATGCAATATTCCATGTGCTGTTAAGTGGGCGTAGTGGGCGTTCAAGGACTTGCCTTGTGCAAGGGCTTCAGCTGCCACTACTGGTGCGCAGATGATAATATCCCCGATTAAGTGCGGCTCTTCACAAAGTGGAAAGGTGAGAACATTAGTGGCGTAATCTTTGCCCCTGTAAGTTAGATTAAGACTTCGCCCTTCTTCTGCATCGACGATGCGTAGGGTGACTTCAGTGTCCACACGGATGCTGACTTTAGCCCATTGACGAAATTGGCTGACTGCGGGGAGTTGTAATTGGTCGGAAGCGATTTGTAGAATTAGATTCAGTTTAGACATAAAAGTGAATTAAATGACCGAAAATGAACTTGGCCATTTAATTCCTCACTTTATTTAGATTGTGTAGGACAGTCAGTATATGGGAAGCGCACATGACCATAACGTACCACCAAAATTGCCAATGCAATTAAAAGGATGGAACCTGACAGTGCAAACATTCTAAAGGCGTCAATATCAGCAATATCGAGCACTAGGTAACGTGCTAAAGCAATAATGCCAATGTAAAGCGGATAGCGAACCGGGAGGTTGCCTGAACCAAGGTAGTGGTCAAGCATCGACATGACTTCAAGGTACAGAAAGAGTAGCAATAGATCGCCAACACTTATTGCTCTCGCTAACCAGATGTGAGTAACAGCCTGAAAAATAGCGAAAATCGTGGCGACAGCAATTACAATCAGAACGGCTTGTCCAACTAAACCAAGACTGATTTGGGTAAAACGGCTAAATTTATTTGGGCTCATACTAATTCCTTAGGGTGCTTAGTTTTAATTTCATTATACATTTAACGCAAGCAAGCAAGCTTACAGGTTAATTGCTTTGATTTTTAAGTTCGTAGTCTTCGTAGGCGTTCACAATTTTTTGAACTAGCGGGTGACGTACTACATCGGCTGCTAGAAAGTGCGTCATAGCAATGCCTTTGATATCTTTCAATACTTTTTGTGCCTCAATCAAACCGCTTTTCTGATGACGCTGCAAGTCAATCTGCGTGACATCTCCAGTAATGACCGCTTTCGTGCCAAAGCCTATACGGGTTAAAAACATCTTCATTTGTTCTGGCGTTGTATTTTGCGCTTCATCTAAAATAATAAAGCTTTGGTTTAGCGTGCGCCCGCGCATATAAGCGAGTGGCGCCACTTCGATTGCGCCTCGTTCAAACATTTTATTCACCGTGTCGTAGCCTGCTAGATCATACAGCGCATCATAGAGGGGGCGTAAATAGGGATCAACTTTCTGGTTTAGATCTCCAGGTAAAAAGCCCAAGCGTTCTCCAGCCTCTACTGCAGGTCGAACTAGCACGATGCGTTTAACCCTATCCCGCGCCATAGCATCCACCGCGCTGGCCACGGCCAAGTATGTTTTACCGGTCCCAGCAGGGCCAATACCAAAAGTGATATCAAAATCCTGAATCTGCTGCAGATAGGCAACCTGACGTGGCGTCCGGCCATGAAATTCGGTGCGGCGCGTCATCAGTACTGGCATGATCGAGCTGGCGACATCTTCTGGTTTTAACTTATCAATTTCTACTAGGCCAAGCTGAATTTCTTCTAAATCGATTGGCTTTTTGGCGCGCGCATAAAAGTTTTCTAATAGCTGTGCAGCCAGTCGAGTGTGATGTAATTCACCGGTGATTTTGAACTGAGGGCCTCGGCGTGCAATATTCACTTCAAGCGCAGATTCGATTTGTTTAATATTTTCGTCAAGGGCGCCGCACAGATTGGCAAGTCGCACGTTGTCTTCTGGGCTTAAGGTGATTTCCATGATGATGCTATAACTCGTTGATAATGATTTCACCACGTAAGCGACGTGGATTGTTTACGTCAGTAATACGCACATTGACGAATTGATTGATTAGACTGTTCGGTCCAGCGATATCGACAATGCGGTTGTTGTCGGTTTTGCCAGCAAGCTCACTACTATCTTTCCAGGAGGTGCTTTCTATCAATACGCGTTGCACCGATCCCAGCATCGCACTACTAATTGCCTTGCCTTGGGCGTCGTTAATGGATTGCAATCTAGTTAAGCGTGCTAGCTTAACTTCTTGAGAAGTGTTATCTGCTAAGTATGAAGCTGGAGTCCCTGGACGCGGGCTATATAAAAAGCTAAAGCTATAATCAAAACCTACGTCTTGCATTAATTTCGCAGTGGCTTCAAATTCAGCCTCGGATTCACCGGGGAATCCGATAATGAAATCTGAAGTGAACGTTAGATTGGGGTTGGCTTCCCTCAATTTACGTATCGTTGATTTGTATTGCAAGGATGTATAGTTTCGCTTCATCGCCATCAGAACGCGATCGGCGCCAGCTTGCACTGGAAGATGTAGTTGAGCCGCCAGTTTCGGCGTATTAGCAAAACAATCAATCAGACGATGATTCATTTCATTGGGGTGGCTAGTGGTAAACCGTATGCGTTCTATTTGCGGAATTTCGGCAATTAACTCAATCAACAGTGCTAGATCGGCTTCAACCCCATCATATTCGACGCGGTAGGCATTCACATTTTGCCCGAGCAGGGTGATTTCTTTGACGCCTTGAGCTGCCAGTTGAAGAGCTTCGGTCAGAATATCAGAAAATGGACGCGAAACTTCTTCACCTCGGGTAAAGGGCACCACACAAAAACTGCAGTATTTGCTGCAACCTTCCATAATACTTAAAAAAGCACTGACGCCCTCTACGCGAGGTGGAGGTAAGTGGTCGAACTTTTCAATTTCTGGAAAACTAATATCCACTTGTGACTGACCGCTACTTTGACTGCTTTTAATCATTTGTGGTAAACGATGCAAAGTTTGCGGGCCAAACACGACGTCAACATAAGGTGCGCGCGTAATGATATTTTCGCCTTCCTGTGAAGCAACGCAGCCGCCAACAGCAATGACTAAGTTTGGGTTAGCTTTCTTCAGTGGGATAAAGCGTCCTAAGTGACTAAATACTTTTTCTTCTGCCTTTTCACGGACTGAACAGGTGTTAAGCAAAATCACATCAGCATCTTCAGGGGTTAAGGTTTCTACCATTCCATCAGATGCGCTCAGCATATCGGCCATACGCGATGAATCATATTCATTCATTTGGCATCCAAAGGTTTTAATAAATACCTTTTTTGGCCCAGTCAAGTTTGCAAGGGCGGAAGCCGAATCGGTTGGCAAATTTTTTTCTATGGTGTTCAAAGTATCGGCGTGCAGTAACTAAAATAGCATTTTAGCGCATTTGCATCACTTGCTTAATGTAAAATAACGATAACAAGGTTAAATGCCTTTAAATCAATAGACTAGAACACCCTAGGTAAGTCAAATATGCAAGCACTTCCCATCTTCATTAATATTACAAAACGCTTATGTGTGGTGGTTGGTGGTGGTGATGTCGCCATGCGTAAAGTAAGTACTTTGCTTAAAGCTAATGCCGCCGTGACCTTGATATCGCCTGAGATTTGCAACGATTTGCAGAGCTTGGTAGATGCAAAAAAAATTAATTACAGTGCTACACGCTATCTCTCACTCACTCAATTACAGGGTGCTTGTCTTGTAATAGCCGCTACTGACGATCATGTTGTGAATATGGCAGTATCTAATGATGCTAAACAGTTAAATATCCCAGTCAATGTTGTGGACTCACCTACATTATGTACCTTTACGATGGCCTCTATCGTCGATCGCTCTCCGATTGTGATTGCGATCTCTAGTGAAGGCAATGCTCCGGTGCTTGCCCGTTATATTCGCACTAAAATTGAGACCATGTTGCCGGCAGGTTATGGCCGAATTGCTGATATTGCCGGAGAGTTTAGAGATAAGGTCAAAGCTAAATTCCAAACAACGCAGCAGCGCCGTATTTTCTGGGAAGGTGTATTACAAGGGCCGATTGTAGAGCGTATTTTGTCTGGACAAGAAGCCGCAGCAAAGCTGGCATTAGAAGAAGCGTTGTCTAGTGAGCCATCACAACAACATGGGGAAGTTTATTTGGTGGGTGGTGGCCCAGGAGACCCTGATTTATTGACTTTTAGAGCCTTACGTTTGATGCAGCAGTGTGATGTTTGTGTTTATGACAAACTTGTCAGCTCAGAAGTGATGGAGTTAGTGCGCCGTGATGCAGAGTTAATCTATGTTGGCAAGGCGCGTGATCAACATACCTTGCCGCAAGAAGAAATCAATGAGTTGTTAGCTAGCCTTGCTTTACAAGGTAAGCGCGTACTTCGTTTAAAAGGCGGCGACCCATTTATATTTGGCCGTGGTGGCGAGGAGATTGAAACCTTGATGCAACGAGGAGTGCCGTTCCAAGTAGTGCCAGGTATTACTGCCGCTAATGGCGTTTCTACTTATGCTGGAATTCCACTAACTCATCGCGACTATGCGCAGGCTTGTTTGTTTATTACGGGTCACTTAAAAAACGGGAGTTTAGATTTAGACTGGGTGGCTATGTCGCGCCCACGGCAAACTGTAGTGGTCTATATGGGGTTGGTTGGCCTAGCAGAAATATGCCAGCAATTAATTCAACATGGCGTAGCGCCAAACATGCCTGCGGCAGTGATTGAGCAAGGCACTACCCAGCGTCAGCGTGTGGTGACAGGTACCTTGCAGGATTTAGCTGAAAAAGTGGTAGCCGCACAATTAAAAGCACCTTCTCTAACTATTATTGGTGAAGTGGTTCGCTTGCGCGAGACGTTAAATTGGTTTGAGCCTCTTAAAGGTTAACTATTATTGGCAAGCTTAGGCGCGCTTCCAAACCACCTTCTGGCCGATTTAGCAACTCAATCTTACCATGATGAAGCTTGGCAATTCGATCTGCAATCGCTAAGCCTAGACCGCTGCCGCCAGCATTACTCCGAGCGCTATCTAGACGTTCAAATGGCCGCAGTAATTTTTCAAGATGTGTTTCAGGAATGCCGGGACCATTATCAAACACACTAATAATGATTTGGTCATTTGTAATTTTGCTGGTGACGCGTACATGACCATTGCCATAGGCATAGGCATTGCCGACAAGGTTGTCAAGTAATCGCTGCATAGCCAAGGGTCTGATCGGTATTGCATAGGTAGCGGCCATTTGCACTACTAAGTCACGACCTGCACGTGATTGCCGTTCATGCAGGCCTTGTAATAACGAGTTTATATCAATCATTTGAGTGGGCTCACCTTCCACCCCGCGAACAAAATCAAGAAACTGGTGAATAATATTGTCCATATCTGCAATATCTTCAATCATGCCATTTTTTAAGTTCCCGCAACCTTCATCAGGTAACATTTCCACGGCAAGTCGAAGTCTAGCTAAAGGCGTACGAATGTCATGTGAAACGCCGGCCAAAATAAGCATACGCTCAGCATCTACTTCAGCCAAAGCGGTTGCCATTTTATTGAAGGTGCTGCTGACCTCGCGCAATTCTGTAACACTGTCCTCAGGTAACTCTTCTGGATGTTCACCATTACGCAAACTGTTGGCGGCTTTTACCAATAAACTGAGTGGGCGATTTATCCGTTCGGCCAGCAAATATCCACCGGCTAATGACAACATAAGCACCAACGCTCCCCAGCCAAGCCATTGCCAAGGAAAGGGATGTTCGACATGGACACGTGGAATGACCACCCAAAAGTCGTCTTGCCCAATATTAAAGCTAACCCATAACCCCTGCACACCATAGTGATTCAATGTAATAATAGTTTCTGGACCTAAACGGTCACGAATTTTTTTAACTACCATACTAATGAAAGGATCGGCTGGTAGAGGCTCTATCTCCTCCATAAAGTCAGCATAGTAAACGTGAACGCCTTCTTTGCCTGTTAACTCAGAAAGTAGGGCGAGACGTAAGTTGTCTTGTGAGGCAATCAATGAGGCGCGGGTATAATTGACCACAGTAATAGCCTGCAATGCTGCAGCTTCTGCACGTGGTTCACGTTCGAAATATTCGAAAATTTGTAATGATGCAAATTGACCGACTGCCAGCAATACGGCAATCAGCAACATCACTCTAGCCAGCAGTTTTTTTGGCAACAAGCGATTTCTTAACTGCAATTTATTAATCGCTTTCACCGTCTGGAATAAATACGTAACCAAAGCCCCACATAGTTTGCAGGTAGCGTGGATGTGCAGGGTCTGACTCAATGAGTTTACGTAAACGAGATACTTGAACATCGATGCTTCGATCAAATACATCAAGCTCACGACCACGCGCAAGTTGCATTAAGCGATCGCGGGATAGTGGTTGACGTGGATGGTCAACAAATACTTTTAGTAATGCAAACTCACCACTAGTAATGGAGATAGCTACACCATTCAGGCTCAGTGATCGCGTTGAAGTGTTAAATAAAAAATCGCCAATACTCACGCTATCGCTAGTAGGGGTAGGTGCGCTTGGTTGTAGGCGCTCGTGTCGACGAAGAACGGCATTGACTCGCGCTAGTAATTCACGCGGGTTAAAAGGTTTGGGTAGATAATCATCAGCCCCCATTTCTAGACCAATGATTCTATCTACGTCATCGCCGCGCGCAGTGAGCATAATAATTGGTAGCAAAATGCCAGAACCCCGAATTCGTCGGCAGATGGACAGGCCATCTTCTCCAGGCAGCATAAGGTCTAATACCATCAGGTCTATGGTTTCAGTAGCGAGTGCCACATCCATTTCCTTGGAGTCAGCGACCACTTTAACGCTAAATCCTTGTTCTGTTAGGTAGCGTTCTAGTAACTCACGTAAACGAACATCATCGTCTACAACCAATATCTTTTTGTTTTGAGTTATCATCATGTAATCTAAACCTGCTTTTGAAGTTAAATTAACTGTAAAAAATGGCCTTAAGACACATCATCATTTTTTATTAATTAGTTGAATTTTTTAATGAATGTGAGTGTCAATGTAATTTTAGCGGATATCAAACGTTATCAGTAAACTAATAGCAGAATTAGGTAAGTGAAACAGACAAGGCGCTTTGCATTTACAATTATTTACAATTTAGCATTTAAATGAAACATTCAATTAACAAACCTACTTCATGATGAGGCAACTTAATAGTATCAACTGATTTTATTAGAATGGATCAATGAATTTAAATCTTCAAAAATATAGATCAGTAAACCAATATGCCTGCTTGGGCTTATGTGTAGGTATTTTTTTGTCTTTCAATGTGCTTGGCGGAGATAAGAATGGCTCGATCATTGCGGAGGATGCAACCAAGCACATTCCGGACGGAGAACCTACTAATGAAGGTTTACAGCAAACGCTTAACCTTAACTTTAGTCCTGAAAACAGAGATAAAATTCGCAAAGCACTAGATGATTATTCCCGTGCGACTGATCCTGATCATAAGCAAATTGAGGAGCGTCGCCGCCTGATGCGAGAAAGTATAGAGTTACGCTTTCAAGCTGTTGACAAAGATAATGACGGTTCAATTGATCGCCAAGAAGCCACAGAGTATTTGCCCCAGGTAGCTAGGCACTTTAGCGAAGTTGATATCAATCAAGATGAAGTTATTACGTTAGAAGAGCTGCAGGCAGCTCAGGCTCGATTTTTAGAGCATAGGAAGGCTAATGAGCTTTTGCAGGCAGCACAGAAGCAACAAGAGGCGGATGCTGCCGTGGCTGCGGCTAGTAATGGTAAGCGAAAAGCTAAGCAAGTTGTTACTAACGGTCATAAAAGTACGTTTTAAATTCGCTTGAGGCTTAAAGCCTTTAGTCAAATCTCCCCACTAACCCCACCATCTCTTTTTCCCAAATCACTATATTGTGATTGAGCACCTATCACGATCAAAATTTATGCAATAATTTCAATTCTGAAGACCCACCAAAAGCACCGCTATTCATGAGCTTAACGCTAGACATTGTCGAAAGTATGCAGCAAGTAGACTCAAGCAGTTGGGATGCGTTAGCTTTAGGGATGCCTCTATTAAGTTACGCTTTTTTATGTGGACTTGAGGAATCAAACTCAGTAGGTATAGGTACTGGTTGGCAACCTTGTCCGATGTTGGTTCGTAGCGATGGCCAATTGGTCGGCGCTATGCCTCTGTATTTTAAATCACACTCTTATGGCGAATATGTATTTGATTGGTCATGGGCCGAAGCCTATCAACGCAGCGGTTTGAATTACTATCCAAAGCTAATCTCTGCCATACCATTTACACCAATTTCCAGTCAAAGATTGCTGGTAGCTGATGTGCATAATGCAGATAAAATTCAAACCTTAATGATCGAAGCGCTAACGGAAATGGCAGTTAAATATCACCTTTCTTCTGTTCATGTCTTATTTCCTGATGAAAGTTCTTCAGTCACACTCAAGCAATCTAATTGGATGCAGCGTCACGGCGTGCAATTCAGATGGGAGAACGATGGGTATGTTAATTTTGAAGATTTTTTGTCTAGGTTAAGCCACGATAAGCGTAAAAAAATACGGCAGGAACGCAAAAAAGTCAGTGCTTTAGGTGTTGTCTGTCAACGCATAAAAGGCGCGGATGTGAGTTCTGAACAATGGGATTTTTTTTATAAGTGCTATCAAAACACTTACGTAGAGCATCACTCGACACCTTACTTAACCCCTAATTTTTTTAAACATATTGCAGTCAATATGCCACAGAACATTCTGTTGGTAATGGCCACCGTAGATGGAGAACCTGTCGCTTGTGCGCTAAATATTTATCACGAAACCACACTATACGGTCGTTATTGGGGCGCAATACGGTATGTGCCGAACTTGCATTTTGAGTTGTGTTATTACCAAGCACAGGAGTTTTGTATTGCTGAGAATATTCAGTATTTTGAAGGTGGTGCCCAAGGCGAGCACAAAATAGCGCGTGGCTTCAAACCAAGGGCAACCTGTTCATTTCATAAGATTGTAGATTCTGAGTTTTCTTTAGTCGTTCAGGATTTTTTAAATAGAGAGTCGCAGCAGATTGCTGTATACGCTGATGAGTTAGAGAGTCGCGCACCTTTTAAAAGTATGTAATTGCCAGCAACAAAAAACCCGCAATTAAGCGGGTTTCGTGTACTTCGTTGGACTACTTCGTCCGTGAGAGTGGTGGGAAAGAGGGACTTGAACCCTCGACCCCAGGATTATGAATTTAATAGTTCAGTCTTTTAACTAGCATTTATGGCGCTTGTAGGTTTGTTGTAAATGGTGCGTAATGTAATGTGCAATGCTTAACCAATTATATTGTGGCGATATACACGTAGAATAAACACACACTTAGCTACCACTGTTTATGTTAGCTAGTGTTTGATTATTTTTCTGTATAGCAGCAACTGCTTTCTGTTTCTTTTGTGTGTCGCGTTCTGTTTTAAGTTGCTTACCTACACGTTCTTTCTGCTGCTTTAATGTGTTGATACGTGCTTGCGGTGGCGTAAGCGGTTTGATTGGTTTAATGGCAAATTCGTAAAATCTCATACAAGTATTTATCTACTTAACTTTTCCCTTTCTTCAATCCATTCATTAATTGTACTTAATGAGGGTGTAAGAAATTTTGTGTAAATAGTCATTTTGCAGGAAACTGCTATTTTCAGAAATGGATTAAAAATGACCTTACCAAAAGCTTTACCCAATGATTTAATTGATAGCCTGCTATCGAACTACAA
>Ga0214182_1000177_pt1 | contig 30667 bp, 25 predicted proteins | sample TroBogEpilimnion_8_FD_153020 | JGI IMG/M metagenome (GOLD analysis project Ga0214182, IMG submission 153020) | Freshwater microbial communities from Trout Bog Lake, WI - 14NOV2007 epilimnion | ecosystem: Environmental > Aquatic > Freshwater > Lake > Epilimnion/Euphotic zone | place: Trout Bog... | reverse complement strand
CACCATGACAAGGCGGGTTGATAGGCTTTTTGAAGTTGTCTAGGTAACCAAGGTTCTTCGTGTGAGACTTCTTTAAGTAAATAAGAGGCTAATACAGGAATCACTGATAGTGATAAAATCAAAGAACCGCTAAGTGCAAAAACTATCGTTAAAGCCGCCGGTGTAAATAACTTTCCTTCTAAGCCTTGTAGGGTTAATAGGGGTAAAAACACGATAATGATAATTAATATGCCAGAAGTAACGGGGCCGGCTACTTCACAGCTTGCTCGATAAATAACATGTAATCTCGGTAAGCGCTGGGCTTTCTCAAGGTTTGCTAAATGGGTAATGATATTTTCAACCACAACGACGGCAGCATCGACCAGCATACCAATGGCAATAGCCAAACCGCCCAAGCTCATTAGATTGGCTGACATGTCCATGGTTTTCATCAAGATGAAGGTAAATAGTGCTGCTAGCGGTAGCACAAATGCCACGACTAAGGCGGCGCGTAAATTACCTAGAAATAAAATCAATAAGGTAATCACCAAGACAACGGCTTCAAGTAAGGCATCTAAAACAGTGGTTACTGCTTTATTGACTAAGTTGGCGCGATTATAAAAGACTTGTGCAGTAACGCCTTTAGGAAAGCTAGGGCTAATTTGAGTTAGCTTTTGCTCAATACCCGCGATGGTTTGTCTGGCATTAGCGCCGCGTAAACTCAGTATTAGACCAGTGACGGCTTCTCCTTCACCATTTTTACTTACGGCACCATAGCGTGTTAAAGCGCCGATATTGACATCAGCAACATCGGCAACAGTAATGGGAATGCCGTTCTTATTATCAACAACTAAGGTGCTGACATCAGCTAAGGTTTTAATGCGGCCTTCAGCACGAACAATCAGTGCTTCTTCACCATCACTCATGCGACCAGCACCGTCATTACGGTTGTTGTTTTGCAAGGTCGCCATCAACTTTTCAATGCTGATGCCTCGGGCAGACAGCTTGGTATTATCGGGTATGACTTCAAAGCTTCTAACTAAACCGCCTAGTGAATTGACATCAGCGACTCCTGGAACCGTGCGCAGTGCCGGACGTATCACCCAGTCTAGCAAATCTCGGCGTTCCATGAGGCTTAGATCGCCGCCTTCTATAGTAAACATGAACATTTCACCTAAGGGTGTGGTCATGGGGGCTATGCCGCCTTGAACACCGGTCGGCAAAGTGTTCCATAGAGTATTGAGACGTTCGGCAATTTGTTGACGAGCCCAATAAATATCAGTGCCCTCAGAAAAATCTACAGTAATATCGGTTAAGGCATATTTAGCAATCGAGCGCAGCATGGTTTGATGGGGAATACCTAGCAACTCAATTTCAATAGGAGCTGTGATACGTGACTCTACTTCTTCTGGCGTCATGCCTGGAGCCTTAACAATGATTTTTACCTGCGTAGGTGATACTTCAGGAAAGGCATCGATAGGAATGTTTTTAAAAGCGTAGTAGCCCGCACCTGCAAGCAGTAGCACTGCTATCAGCATCAGTAGGCGTTGGCTGAGCGCAAAACGAATTAAGCCTTTCATTATTCAGCTCCTAAGCCCAGCCAGTTGGCTTTAAGGGCTACGGCACCTTTAATAGCGATACTTTCATTTCCGCTTAGGTTGCCGCTAATGATAGATTCATCGCCTTGTTTACCGATGACAGTAATAGGGCTGACAGTAAAGCCATCCTGGCTACGAATAAAAATATAAGCAAGACCTTCATTTTGAGCTATGGCAGTATTTGGGACTTTAAAAACAGCCTTGTCGCTAGCTTGAATGATTTGGGTATTAATCGATTCCCCTGCCCGCACTGATACATGTTGTTTAATGAGATCTTTAGAGTCTTTAATCATTGCTCGTGCCAGCAAGGTTTGGTTCTCTGGGTTGACGCTTTGCCCTAGTAGAGTTATTTCAGCATAGATAGGACTATTTTCAATTTGAACTTGGTCGCCCACTTTGATTTGACCTATATGTTCATGAGGAATATTGATTTCTATCCAAAGTTCATCCAGATTAGCGATACGGTACAGTGGTGCCAAGATACTCATGCGCTCCCCCGTTGCCACCATACGATCCATAACCACGCCTGAAATAGGCGCATGTACACTTAACAAGCTACTTAATTGACGGGTTTGAGTGAGTTTATTAATCTCTTCGTTAGACATACCCGCAATTTCTAGTAATTGCTTATGCTCATTGACTTCAGAGACAATGGTATTATGCATACTGCTTGTTTCTTGCCAGCGTCGTTCGGCAATAACACCCTCTGCTGCCAGTTTTTGATCGCGCTGATAACTAAAATCACTTAATTGCATTTCGCTGACCGCTTTTAGATAAAGGCGTTGCATCGATAGTAGATCAGGGCTGTTTAATTGAGCTAATACTTGGCCTTTTTTAACGGTATCCCCTAGCGCAGCATTCAGTTGAGTAATGAGTCCAGCTTGTGAAGCGCTGACGATATATTCATGTCCAGGTGGAATGACGACTTTGGCGGGTGCAGTTAATAAGGGTATTTGTTTGGCGGGTTTTAATTTACCAAGAACGATGCCTAAATTGTTGACATAATCTTGGCTAATAGTAATCGTGTTTTCAGTGGCTAGTGCAGGGGAAATACAGCCTAAGCTGGTTAATAACAGACATAAGGCCGCAGGTGCTTTGAATCTTTTTTGTTGGGTCTTGAACTTAGGTAATCTCATGGCATCATTCCTACGGCTTGGTTATACAGGGCCTTGTCTCGTTGCAACATCACGGCGCGTTCTTTAGCATAAAGTATGGCTTGCTGGGTTCTGGACTCAATTTTCAATAAATCTAATAAATGAATTTCTCCTACCGAAAAGGCCAGTTGGGTCATGGTTAATAGCTCTTCTGAAACGGCCTTTTGTTCATTAGCGGTATCAAGTTCAACACGATTAACTTCTAAATTATGTTCAGCTTCATGATGAGCTTGTTCTAAGTTGCGATTTAGTTGAGCGCGTTCAGCGATGAGCTTATTGAGTTCAACATTAAGCGCTGCTATCTGTGGTTGTGCATGAATACTGCCACCAAAAGGCACGATAACGCCGACATTAAAGAACTCAGCTTTATTACTACGGGAATCAATACCTTCATCGCTTAATAAGCCAGCAATAGCATGGCTTTGGCCAGAGCCTATGGCTTTAAGGGCATTAAGCTCAGCTTGTTTGTGCTCAATCTGATGATTAATCGCTGCTAAGCTAGGATGGTTTTGTCCATACTCCTTTAAAGCGACTAACTCTTCTTCATAATGTAAGGGTACTTTATTGATTTGGGTAATCGATGTGTAGCGTTTACGGCTATGCATGAGCTCTGCTTCTGCATTCGTAAAAGTGGAGCGTTTTTGCAACAATTCAGACTTTGCCAATAATTCATCAGCCTTAGGTAAGTCACCTAGTTCAACACGACGATGAATGCTGCTTAATAAACGCTCATAAATTCCAAGCTCCGCTTGAGCTTGTTCATAGCGGATTTTGGCGAGATCCATGTCCCATAACGCGCCTCTAATCAAGCCAGCAACGCGTAACTTAATGGCAGTCGCTTGCGCTTCTGCACTCGTTTCAGCTTGAGTGGCTAGTTGATGCTCAGCATCACGTTGCCCTAAATTCCATAGCGGCACTTGCAGTCCTACTGAGCCATAATTTAATTTAAAAGTGCTCATAGATTGATAACCTAAAGTGGCTTGAGTAGCTCCTGCCGTCCAGCTTTGACTGCGTTCGTTTATCGCTGCTGCTTGTTCTTCTAAGGCATTGAGCCAAGTAGTGTCAGGATATTTTTCCATAGTTAAATCTATAAGCTTAGCTAAGCTTAAGGTTTCATCCAAAAAAATAGGATCATGATGATCGACAGCACGGGCTATTTCTGGATTCTGCCAGTCAGAGGGCAAAGCCTGAACGGGAAGGGCTAAGGCCAAAAATAGTGTAGATAGAAAAAGTGTTGGCGTTAGCCTAGGTACAAATTTTCTGATGACAGTTAAGAAATACATAGTAAGCTCAATGCGTTTTGTCGCGTGAAAGATAAAGCATGCTGGCGTTTGTTGATAGAGTTACAAAAGCCGCAGTTTTTCAGGTTATTTGAATCAAACGTTGAATACAAACCTTGGTTTGTACGCCAATTACAAATGAGTTATGTTTAATTTCTTATAAGCGAGGCGGGGCTCGAGTAGGCGGTGATGATGTAACTAAAGCTAACAGTAATGATTGATCCAATGTTGAATCATAGCTTTTTGAGACTAAGTTTGGCTTAGCTAATGAAGGTATCTGTTGGACTATATAACAATTATTATTGACTATAGCAGGATTTTCTTTTTGTTTAAGGCCTAAGCCAACGCTAACAAGTACGCCATCGACGCAAGTATGGAATGCGGGAGCTTTTAGGTAAGCAAGTGAGTCATGCTGGCTGCTGAAGTCCTCTAAGCCTGGTACATGAAAGCCTTGATTGCTATGTGAGTCACTCGCATGAGCATGAACTAACGGGGCAAACAATTGCAGTATCGTTAGAAATATGATCAAAAATTTGCGTAGTGTTAGAAGCATATAGGCTTATGTTATATTAATGTATCGGTCATAATATGTTAACTTATATCAATTATACTTTAAAAACAGGGTGTTGGTTTAATCTTAAGTTTATAGGTAGATAAGCAAGACAGAACTTCCACGCCAATGGTGCCAGTGATTTGTTAAACCACTACAACTGCCCACAGTTAAGTATAGGAAAAAAGCGCTACTTCTGTAGGGGCATAGGTATCTACACAAATAATGGTTAGCATTCCCACGCGCGAACGATAACCTTGTGGTGAAGATCGTAGGGGCGTATTGCATACGCCCTTATAAAATAAGCTCTATAACATTGGACTTTCAATGTTGGGCGTATGCAATACGCCCCTACGGTGTTTTTTATCGTTTCCACGCCGATAAGAAGCTTGTGTAGATACCTACTCCTGTAGGGGCGACAGATTCGCCTAGTATTCCGATGTTCCATGATACAGGGCAAATCTGTCGCCCCTACAAATGCTTGATTTTGGGCAGTGAGGGTTGGCGCCGGGAAGTATTCAAGGCAAATGATATCCTTTTGATGATTCTAAACTAGAATAATGACAACTTAATTTAACGCAGGTGAATTCATGAATAAATATAGCTCTATGGTTGCTTTCTTAGTTATCGGTGTTTGCTTAGTGTTATCGGGCATGAACGATGCTGAAGCTAAGCGTTTTGGGGGAGGTAGTTCTTTTGGAAGTAAGCCTGCTTACAATGCACCATTTCAACGCTCAGCCTTACCACCTAGTCGTTCTGGCAGTCAACAACAGGCAACCGCTCAAAATCAAACGGCAAGACAAGGCATGGCTCAACGTGGTGGCCTAATGGGTATGCTAGGTGGAATAGCTTTGGGTGGCTTATTAGGTGCGTTATTCTTTGGTGGTGCCTTTGAGAATATTAATGTTATGGATATTTTGGTTTTACTAGGCTTAGCTTATGTATTGTATAAGTTATTTGGCTCTAAAGCCGGTACTGCTTCACAACAGTCTTATCAGCGCAGTGCTTATGGCACTCAATCGCCCACCATGCCCTCTAATCCGGCAGGCCTCGATACCGATATTTTATTTAAAAAGCCAGTTGCATCATCTTTCAGTCAGAATAATCAGCAAAGCAAAATACCACAAGGCTTTGATAGTCAGGCTTTTTTATCAGGTGCAAAAATGGCATATAGCGCCTTGCAAAAAGCTTGGGACGATAAAGATTTAGCCGAAATCAGAGGTTTAACCACGGACAAGGTCTTTGCTGAGATTCAGTCTCAACTGAAAGCTTCGACGACTGATAATGTCACCGAGCTATTAAAGTTAGATGCTGAGTTATTAGAAGTCCGGGAAATAGGCTCTGAGTTGCAAGCGACGGTGTTATTTGATGCCATCATGCGCGAAGATATCAATGGCTCTACCCAACAGATTAAAGAAATCTGGCATTTTATTAAACCTACCGTCAGTGTGCAGCTAAAATGGTGGCTAGACGGTATACAGCAGTTGGAAGATTAATGTCTGCCTCTGCCCACAGTTACACTTTTTTGTAGGTCGGGTTAGCGATAGCGTAACCCGACATAACTCTTGTTATTTAAATCAAAACTCACGAGTTTTGTTGCTTAGCTCAGCGATAGAACTGTAGGCCGGAATAAGACTTTACGAGCGTAAGAGACTGTGAAAGTATTATGAATTTAGCTTCCCCCTTTGTAAAAGGGGGACCGAGGGGGATTTTATTAAGTCATAGATTATTGATATTTAATAATAATTTTTTAATAGATCAAATCTACCCTAACCCCTCTTTGTTAAAGAGGGGAATAAAAAGAATACTTTCATAGTCTCGTAAGCAAGTATAGCGTTTCCGGCATGGGCCGCTCTCCTGTGCCAGAAACGCCACCCCGCGTTGCGCTTGGCTGGTCTTATTCCAGCCTACAAATGCTTACTTGATGGCAGTGCAAAAGCAAACAAAAAAAACTATTCTCATACAGCCATAAAGGATCAGTGATGCCCATAAAATACCTACTACTTTCAATACTAGCCTTCTTTTTTATCGCACTTTTACAGGTGGATATTTTTGAAATTGCCTTTGCTAAACTGGGCTTAACGCCTCAACAGTCCTTATTTTTATTGTTAGGGTCATTACTAGGCAGTGCTATTAATATACCCTTATTGCAATTGCAAAATTTACAACAGGGAGATTCTGTTAAATGGGTGATACAAAAAATTATTTGGGGTATTACTCGTATAAAGCTCAATAATACAATCGTGGTTGCTGTTAATGTGGGAGGCTGCTTAATTCCTTTAGGCTTAAGCCTTTATTTCATTTCCTTGCAAGTTATCGATCCAATCAAAATTTTAACAGGTGTTTTGGCTATTACGGTATTAAGTGTTCAGTCGAGTCAATTAATTCCTGGTTTTGGCGTGGCTATGCCTATTTTTTTGGCGCCTTTAAGCGCAGCTTTTTTTGCTTTAGTCATTGATCCTCAACACGCCGCGCAATTAGCTTATATCAGTGGCGTGTTGGGTGTGTTAATAGGCGCTGATTTACTGCGTATTAAAACCATTGCTCAGTTAGGAGCATCAGTTGCTGTAATCGGAGGGGCGGGAACCTTTGACGGTATTTTTTTAACCGGTCTTATTGCCGCTTTATTAGCGTAATGAGTAATGCATCACTTTATGGCTATTTATAAATCATCGTGTCATAAATTCTTTTATGATTAGCATTTTCAGCTTGGCAGTTAGGGCAAATATGCTGTCCCTCTGGATTAGAAAGCCAGCCATTTCTCATGGCGTAATCAACATCTACCTCTTGCCATGAGCGTCCGTCAGATAATCGTCGTCCTGTGAGTGTGTTATCTTGGATACCACGACGAAATTCTAGAGATTTTATTCTTCGTAAATTGCATTGATCGCAAGAAATAATAGTACGTAAAGTCATGAGATATTAGCCGTGTGGTGGGTGCTGAATAGTTCAGATATTTTTGTAAGCTTCAACATATTTGATGTTAGACGGTTTAATATCTGCATGGAGCTAGATAGTGACATAAACATTAGCTGATTTGAATGCGTAAAAATACCTATCTTATTTTTCAGCTAATTTATTTTGTTAGTAGTTCTACGGATTGACCGACTTAGGCTTAGCCTAATACACTCAGCCTCCAAGCCTATCGGCAAGCTGATAGGCTTGCTAGGTCATTTATTGAAAGACTCAAGTCGACTCTTGGAATAGTTATTGGGGCTAATGGAGTCTTTAGGTCGATTAATGGAATGCTGAACTACAAGATTTATCACAGCATATACGGGAATTAGGCATTTCAATACAGGGTTTAGAGTTAGATATACAGGAATAAAGGTAGGCAGCCTAGGAATCAGTATTCGCCATACAGGAATGAGCCAATTCAATATAGGGTTCAGGGTTCGTCATACGGGAATAGAGTGTTCTTAAGCCTGTATCAGTTAACGCTACACAATAGCAGTAGCTTTTGGTAACGCTGGTAAAGGTTACTTAGTCTGCTGCATCACTATTTATTGATCTAATTTAAGGAATTTATGATGTCTGATTTTATCCCAACTGCCGATAATGATCTTTTGGTCTGGTCCGATCATTTTTTAGCACAAATGAGTAGTGATACAGAAATTGCTGTCACTGATTTAGAGGCATTGAAAGCCGCCAGTGCTGATTTTCACGCTAAGATTGCTCATCTAAATGATTCAAATGCTTTAGCTAAACAAGCGACTATCGACAAAAATGCTAGCCGTAACAATACAGAAAGCTTAATTAGGGCGGAGGTTCGCAGGATTAAAGCAAGGTCTACTTATAGTGATGGCTTAGGTGCTCAACTGAATATTGTGGGCACAAAAAATAATCATGATCTCAGCACCTCTATTCCAGAATTAAGTGGAAATGACTTGGCAGATGGTGTGGTCGCTATAAATTTTAGTAAATACAATAGTGATGGTGTAAATATTTACAGTAAGCGAGAGACAGATATTGATTGGCAGTTGTTGCATCGAGCCAGCGTTTCACCTTTTATGGATGTGCGCCCCCTATTGCAATTAGGTAAGCCAGAATTACGTCGTTACAGTGCTGTTTATGTCTTGAAAGATAAAGAGATAGGTAGCTTTAGTAATGAAGTTGTTGTCAACTGTACGCCTTAGCATTTTCTTAAAAACTAGCATTCCCACGCAAGATAAGATCGTAGGGGCGTATTGCATACGCCCTTATAAAATAAGCTCTATAACATTGGACTTTCAATGTTGGGCGTATGCAATACGCCCCTACGGTGTTTTTTGTCGTTTGTACGCCGATAAGAAACTCGTGTAGATACCTATGCCCATAGGTACATAATTGCAACGCCCTTATTTCAATATTTCAAATATTGTTGTATAGTTGATCTATGGATAAACTACACGCTACAAAAATATTTGAATCCCTTGCTTCCGGCATTCGCTTGGATGTGTTTCGCTTGTTGGTTAAACATGCACCTACGGGTCTAGTCGCTGGTGAAATTGCTAGCCTTTTGGAATTACCACCCAACAATCTATCTTTTCATCTCAAAGCGATGACTCATGCTGGTTTAATCAATGTCACCCAAGAAGGACGCTATCAACGTTATCGCGCTCAATTAACGTTGATGCAAGCGCTTATTGATTATTTAACTGCAGAATGTTGCTCGGCTGATCCTGAATCATGCTTTGAACCGAACAAGGCGTCGTCTTGCTGTGATGCTGTCTGATTTCTTTAAATATAATGAGTGAACCATTATGAATGTATTATTCCTTTGCACGGGTAATTCTTGCCGATCTCTGATTGGCGAAGCCACTTTCAATCATCTTGCGCCAGAGGGCTTGCATGCCATTAGTGCAGGTAGTAAACCTCTAGGCCGACTAAATGCCGGCGCCTTGGCGCTCCTTGAGCGAGAGGGTATTTCTATTGAGGGCTATTTCAGTAAATCTTGGAATGATCTTACCGTGACGCCTGATATCGTTCTGAGTGTTTGTGGCAATGCCGCTAATGAAACCTGCCCTGTTTATTTAGGCCAAGTTATGCGTAGTCATTGGGGTGTGGAAGATCCGTCTCATGCAGAGGGGACTGAAGAAGAAATTAAAGCCGCTTTTATGAAGGCTTATAAAATACTTCGCCATCGTATCGAGCAATTTTTGGCGCTGCCTCTTGCTGAATTACAAAAAGATCCTGCTAGGCTAAAAGCTGAATTAGATCGTATTGGTACACTCATTCCTTAGAAACTTATGAACCTAAAAAATACCCCCAAAGTACATTTAGCTTTTCTCGACCGTTATCTAACGCTATGGATATTTATCGCCATGGCTGTGGGTGTTAGTCTCGGCTATGCTTTTCCTATTGAAGTGAGTGACTTAAATACTAAGGTTTCGCTGGGCACGACCAATATCCCAATTGCCATTGGTTTAGTTTTAATGATGTACCCACCCTTAGCCAAAGTGCATTACGAAGAGCTGGGTGCAGTATTTCGTGATGGCAAGATCTTAGGCGTATCGTTAGTGCAGAACTGGCTAATTGGGCCTCTGTTAATGTTCGCTTTGGCGATTATTTTTCTGCGTGATTATCCTGAATACATGACCGGTTTAATTTTGATTGGCCTAGCTAGATGTATTGCTATGGTGATCGTCTGGAATGAATTAGCGCAGGGCGATAATGAATATGCCGCTGGCTTAGTCGCCTTTAACAGCGTGTTCCTGGTTTTGTTTTACAGTGTTTACGCTTGGTTGTTTATTACCGTACTGCCTCCGCTATTAGGCTTGGAAGGACATAGTGTGGCTATCAGTATCGTTGATATTGCACAAAGCGTGTTCATCTATTTAGGTATTCCTTTTATGGCGGGATTCTTGACGCGCTTTATGCTTATTCGTGCTAAAGGTAAAGACTGGTATCAGCAGGTTTTCATACCTAAAATTAGTCCGTTAACGTTGATTGCTTTATTATTTACCATAGTGGTGATGTTTTCATTAAAAGGTCAATTGATCGTCCAATTGCCGATGGACGTAGTGCGTATCGCTATGCCGATGTTGATTTATTTTGTAAGCATGTTTTTGCTCAGCTTCGCGATGGGTAAAGCGGTGGGTGCTGATTATGGTAAGACCACTACCTTAGCTTTCACGGCCGCCAGTAATAATTTTGAATTAGCTATCGCCGTAGCCATTGCAGTATTTGGTATCGATAGTGGTGCTGCGTTCGCGGCTGTCATAGGGCCCTTGATCGAAGTGCCGGCGATGATAGCCTTGGTTAATGTGGCGTTTTTCTTTCGTAGGTACTTTTCGTCGTAGGGAATACAGCAATCGCAATATTTGATAAGTGAATTTATAGAGTGTATGCAAGACGCCCCAAGGATGTGCAACATCATCAATAAAATTTAATTTCGTAGGATGCTGCATATTTGGTTTAATAGATGAATAATATTCAACATCATCGAAGACTTTATGAGCCCATCTAATAACAAAGTAGTCAGTATTACGCCGAAAGCGAATGAAAAGAAAGTCTTATCGGCACAGCAAAAAAAATTTAATACCCTAACTAAGAAAATTGATTTACAAAAGCAGCGTCTAATTGAATGGCAGGAAACGGTGCCCTTGTGTCGAAAAAAAGTGATTGAAGTCTATGAGCCTTTGCAAGAGACTTTTAATGCGCATAAGGTTGAGTGGGTGCATTTATTGGATCAACATTATGATCGGTCTCTGTTTGGAAAAACCGATAAAGTAAAAATTAGGCATCTAATTTGTGAAGTATCTGAAAGCTTAATTACAGATTATCAAATGGATGAATTAAAGCCGCTGTTTAATAAATATAGCGAGGAAGATTTCGATAGCCTTACTGAAGACAGAGAGTCTTTTATGTCTGAAATGATGAAAGACCTTGCTAAAGATATGTTTGATGTGGATTTAGGTGATGATATCGATATGAGTTCACCGGAAATGTTTCAAGCGCATTTACATGAAAAAATTCTGGAGCGAGAAGAGGCTAAGGCACAACATCGAGCTGGAACAGCTCGTAAAAAGACTAAAAAGCAATTAGAAAAAGAAGCAAGGCTACAAGAAGAAGAGGATATGGCGAGTCAATCAGTGCGAGAAGTTTATCGTAAGTTAGTCGCTGTATTACATCCTGATCGCGAGCCCGATCCAGAAGAACAAAAACGTAAAACCGAGTTGATGCAGAGGGTTAATACGGCTTATGGTAAAAAAGATTTATTATTGTTATTGGCTCTGCAGTTAGAAATAGAGCAAATCGATCCTGCACAATTAAGCCTTATTGCCGACAGTCGGCTCAAATATTTTAATAAGATCTTAAAAGAACAACTGCTAGAGTTAGAGCAAGAGACGAATTCAATTGAAGAACTATTTAAAGTAGATTTGAATATACCGTCTTTTCAACGCTTAACGCCTAAGCAATTGATGAGCACTCTGGCTAGGGATATTAAAGATTTAGAGATGGATATTTCGGTTATCAAACGTGAACTTAAGCTCTATAAAAAACCTATTAGCTTTAAAGCCTGGCTAAAAACGTATCAGATTCTGAGAGACGAAGACTCATATTATGAAGATATGCTTCCGTTTGATTTTATGTGATGGCCGTAGGGACGTATTGCATACGCCCTATTAAATTACTTAGTTCAAATGTGGCGAATCTGTCGCTCCTACAAACCTTAATACTCCACTTAAGTTGACACAGCTTGCGTAGGTCGGGTTAGGCGCTAGCCGTAACCCGACCTACATTTTTGATTTTATGTGAACAGTGAAATTATGGAGGTAGGGGCGTATTGCATACGCCCTATTAAATTATCTAGGTTGACTTAGCCTAAATCAGCACTACGTTCGCCGGTGCTAATACGACCACCTTCCAGCATATCAAATATATAAATTTTGCCGTCACCATGATTGCCGCTGTGCGCTGCCTTCATCAGAGTATCGAAAATAATCTCTACTAAAGCATCCGGTGCGAAAATTTCTAAGCGTTTTTTAGGTAAGAACGGTTTGTAATCTTGAATATGTTGGGTGCGTTCGCGCCCAAAGCCATCGCAATCAATGACGGTCATGCCAGGAAAGCCCTGAATCTCTAATAAAGCCATCGTGACATGGCTGAGTTTGTGGGGCTGGATAAAGGCGCGGATTTCTTTCATAAAATTCCTTTATGGTTCGTCAGGTTCTGCAAAATAGCGATAAAGTGCTGGTAATAAGGTTAACGTCAACAAGGTTGCTGTTAATAAGCCGCCGATAATAACAACAGCAAACGGTTTTGCTGTTTCTGATCCGACACTGGTTGAGAGTGCCGCAGGGAATAGTCCTAACATTGCCATCAACGCTGTCATCACAACGGGTCTAAGACGACTAACCGAACCGTTAACAATGGCATCATGTAAGGATTGCCCTTCTCGTCTAAGCTTGTTTAATTGCGAGACAAGAATAACGCCGTTTTGAACAGCGATACCAAATAGAGCGATAAAACCCACGGCTGCCGATACACTCAGATTAATCCCGGTAGCAAGCAAAATGAGAATACCACCGATCATAGCGAAAGGCACGTTCATGAGTATAAGCAGTGCATTTTTAATGGACATGAAAGCCCAGAATAACAATACAAAAATAAGGCCTAAACTAATGGGGACGATAATCGCTAAACGTTTCATGGCGCGTTGTTGATTTTCGAATTGACCACTCCAAACGATATGATAGCCCGGTGGCATATCAACTTGAGCCGCCACTTTTTGCTGAGCTTCTGCGACAAAGCTGCCTTGGTCGCGATCTATCAAATTACATTTGATGGCAATACGGCGCATATTATCTTCGCGGCTAATTCTGGAGGCGCCTTGATTAATTTTAATAGTCGCCAGTTCTGATAAAGGAATACGTTGTCCGTTTGGAGTCATTACAGTTAGGTTTTCTAGTCCTGATACTGAATTGCGTGCGTCTGCATCATAACGAACAGTAATATCAAAACGTCGCTCACCTTCTAAGAACTGTGAAGCCGCTTTGCCGCCCATACCCATTTCCATGACCGCTTCTACATCAGCGATATTAATGCCATAACGTGATACTTTGGCGCGGTCTATATCAACCATGACCTGTGCTAATCCAGCTTGCTGCTCGGCAGCTACATCGGTAGCGCCTTGTATCGAGCTAAGAATTCGAGTCACTTGATCGGCTTTATCTTGGAGGGTTTTCAAATCACTGCCAAATATTTTTATAGCAATTTCACCTTTGACACCCGAAATAGCTTCTTCAACGTTATCTTGTATAACCTGTGAAAAGTTAGTCAGTATCCCTGGAAAAATAGCGAGCTCCTTATCCATAGCTTGCACTAACAGATCTTTTTTCTTATAACGCCAAGTGTCTTTGGGATTAAGGTCGATTAATACTTCTAAATTATTAAAACCTTTGGGATCTGTGCCATCTTCAGGTCTGCCTAATTGCGTCAAGACCATCTTAGCTTCAGAAAATTTTTCTAACTTTTCACGAACTTCACGTTCGATCTCTTTGGCGGTTGTTAATGACACGGGAGTCGGTAAGGTAATAGTTAACCAAATATTGCCTTCGTCTAACTTGGGCATAAACTCGGTGCCTATTAATTTTACCGACATAAAACTCAATAATAATGTGATCACAGCACTAATAAAAACGGTGCGTGAATGTTTAAGCACCCATTCTAGTATGCGTCGATAATGCAGTTCCATGCTATGAACCATTGGGTTATGGCTTTCAGCTAATTTTGGCCCTAATAAATAGGTTAGCATGGCTGGCACAAAGGTTAGACTGAACAGCATTGAAGCAACCAGTGCAAAACTGAGCGTAAAAGCCATTGGTGAGAAGATCTTGGCTTCTACGCGTTGAAAAGTAAAGATAGGTAAAAAAGCGGTGATGATGATAGCTTTCGAGAATAGGATCGGTCTCCCCATTTCAGTTGCTGTGATCAGGAGTGTTTGGCGCATAGTGCGCATGTCAACCTTGCGCTGTAAATCTAAGGTGACTTGTACCATAACGGCTTCAACTAAGACCACGGCACTATCAACGATGATGCCAAAGTCAATGGCACCTAGTGAAATCAAGTTGGCGGAAATGCCGCCTAGATCGACTAGAATAAAAGCGAATAGCAAAGACAAAGGAATGATCAATGTGACTAAAAGTGCCGCTACAAAACGTCTTAAAAACACCATTAGGATGATCAATATGAGCACAGCACCTTCTAACATGTTGTGCTCAACGGTGTGTATCGTATGGCCCACTAATTCGGTGCGATCATAAATAGGTCTAATTTGAACGCCAGGTGGAAGACCAAAGTCGTTGAGATCAGAGATTCTTTGTTTGACGCCGCTGAGCACCTCAACCGCATCTCGACCTTTGATTAATAGGACGATGCCTTCGACGATGTCGTCGCGTTGGTTCATAGCCACCATGCCGGTGCGAGGTTGTGGGCCTACACTAATATCAGCAACATCTTTAATGCGTATAGGCACGCCATCATTGGTGTTTACAACAATTTCACCAATTTCATCGGCAGATTTTAATAAACCTATGCCTCTGACGACTAAGGCTTCATCGCCATGTTCTATATAGCCGCCACCGGTATTATTATTGTTAGCCGCTATAGCATCGAATAATTGTTGGAGGCTAATATTGAAGTTTTTAAGACGATCTGGTTTAGCGGAAACCTTGTATTCCTTGACGCCACCACCGTAGGAGACTACGTCAGCAACCCCTTGCATAGTTCGTATTTTAGGTTCAATGACCCAGTCTTGTAGGGCGCGTTGTTCGACTAAAGACAAATTTTTAGCGTCGATTACATAGCGTAAAATTTCACCGACACCGGTAGATAAGGGGCCTAGTTGTGGCTTGGTATCGGCGGGAATATCAGCATTATGCAAGCGTTCTAATACTTGTTGCCGAGAAAAATAATCCTCAGCACCATCATCGAAGGTTAGAGTGACCACCGAAAGTCCAAAGATCGATACCGAGCGCATATTCATTAAATGCGGCACACCATTCATTACCCGTTCAATCGGTAATGAAATCAATTTTTCTACTTCTTCGGGTGCTTGGCCTGGATATTGGGTAACGACTTGTACAAAAACGTTTTGTACGTCAGGAAAAGCTTGTACAGGCAGGTTTTCAAAAGCAATAACCCCAGAAATGGCGACTGCCATGGTGGCACCAATAACCATCAAGCGTTGCTGTAGACAAAAGGCGATAATACGTTCAATCATTTCAGTATTCTCAGTTTGCTTTGTTGCTAGTGCTTGGGGTTTCGGCTTCGACTTCTTCTTCGGCGCGCAGTGTTAATGCGCCTTCAATGACGACTTGTTCATTAGCTTGAAGTCCATCGGTTATGATGGCCTTGTCTTTTAGTCGCAAACCAATATTAACTGCACGTTGTTTGTAATGATGGCCTTCAAGTGCAATAAATACATAATCTGAATCGCCTTCTGTAAATATCGCGGTTAAAGGAAGGACGATGGCTTGATCTGAAGGGTCGCTGTTGACTGTGATCGTAGCGAACATGCCGGGTAATAAACGACCGTCAGGGTTGGGTAGATCGCAACGAACCTGCACTGTTCGAGTGTTTTCGTCGAGTATTTGTGCAATGTATTCTACGCTGGCAGGAAACACCGTTCCGGGATAAGCGGGTACGGAAACAGAAAGCTTTTGTCCTAACTTTATTTTGCTGAGGTTAACTTCAAAAACCTCCATGAGTAGTGTGAGTTTTTTTAGGTCAGATACTATGTAAAGAGGCTTATCAAGATCAGGTCGTATTTCCATGCCAGGGTTAACATTGCGCTCAATGACAGTGCCAGAAATGGGTGAGCGTAAGCTAAAGTGACCGTCACTATGGCCGGCATTTATATGCAGATTTTTTAGGTGTTGTTGAGTACGTTGAAGTGAACTACGTGCATCATTAAGGGTGTCTTGTGCTTGTTCCAAATCCTTTTGGGAAATAGCTTTGCCAGTAAAAAGTTCTTGTTGGCGAGTCCATGCTTTTTGAGCTAAGGTGTAATCGGCTTCAGCAGCCGTGTAGTCGGCTTCAGCAGAGGCTGCATCAGGGCTGTCAAGTTCAAGTAACGTTGAACCCGTTTGTACCTGCGTTCCTAAGGTAATAGGTGTGCTAATAACGCGGCCAGCGACCGGTGAGCTGATACGTGAAGTTAACTTTTCGTTATAGCTAATTTTACCCGCTATCGGTTCTAATAATGGATGTTGGCTTAGTGTTAGTGTCGCGGTTTTGATGTAGTCTTTTTTGGGTGAGTTCTCAGCCAAAAAAACTTCGCCGGGTATGCTGGCTGTTTTGGTGATTACTTTAGTGTTGTCAACTGGATCTGAGCAAGCGCTTAGAAGAGCGGTTACTAGGAGGCTGCATAAGAAGTGTTTTTTTCTTTGTTGTGGCATTGGTTTACTTATTTCCGTGATCTGTGTGCAAGTCTTTGTTAGTTTTGATGGGGTAGCACAACTTAGGGCGCTTTTTTATTATTATGAGTGACAGGTGCTTTGTCGGTATCTAATGGTATGCCTAAAGCTTTTTCAAAATCATAGTAAGCATTAGCTCTGGCTATCTCTGCCGCATAATAATCACGCATGATATTTTTGTAGGTTCTTTGAGCTTCGATAAAATCGAGTACGCTGGCTGCGCCTTTGCTGTAAGACAGTTCAGAGCTATTTCTAACGGTTAATGCATCATCTAATAAGCCATCTTTAAAGCGTTGCACAATTTTGTTGGTGCTATTCCATGCCGCTAGGGCGCTGATAACATCGTTACGAATGTTAAGTTCGGTTTGTTCTGCAGTCAGTCGACTTTGGCTTAAGTTAACGGCCGCTTTATCGGCTTCACCTTGATATTGATAAAATAAGGGTAAAGGTAAGCTGACACCAACGAAGCCAGAGTTAAGAGCGTTATTACTAGGGTCGCGTGAGTAACCGGCATTGATGGTGACATCTGGGTATTTAAGTTTGCGTGCTAATTCTAGTTGTTTGTCGGCTTGATCTGCACGCAGTTTGTCGCCTTCTAAATCAGGGCGTTGTTGTAAGGCTTTGTTGATAGCGTCTTCTTTGGAAAGTGTTTGCTTGAAGTCATTAGCCTCAGGCCATAGTTCTTTAGCTTCAAATTGTAAGCTTTTAGCTGGCCAGCGCAATAACACTGCTAAATCTGCTTGGGCTTGTTCTACAGTGGTTAACGCAGCATCTAATTCTGATTGTGCTCGCATGCCTTCCATTTTTACGCGTAAAAAGTCTGATTCAGATATGTCGCCACCTTTCATACGCAGTTGGTTGGCTTTAGATATTTCAGCATAATGATCGACAATTTCTTGTGCTAGCCACGCATTCTTTTGGGTTTGTAATAATTGATAATAGGCGCCCCTAACCATGTTGGAAAAGATACGTATCGCATCTCTAAAATCGCTTTCTGCTGCTTGCGTACCAAAATTGCTGCTTTCTATACGCAGGCCACGTTTGCCAGCAACCTCTATCAATTGACTGAATGAATAATACTGAGCAGGGCCACAAGAGTTTCCTGGTGTAGAAGGACAGCCAGTTGCGGCGGCATTATTATTGAGATTGTGAGCAAGCTCGAGGATTTGAATGCTGATAGTAGGGTTGGGGATGGCGCTAGCAATAATGGCATCAGCGCGAGCTTGATCTATATTGTATTGGGCGGCAATTAAGTCCAGATTACGTTGATAAAAGATTGACACGACCTCGTCAACAGAGATTTGCTGATTTTCAGCCAGGGCATTGCTTGCGCACACAGAGCTCAATAGCACTAATGAGGCGATTGCTTTAAAAAAAATAGATTTCATGTTGTTAGCGGTAAATAGCCATTGAGATTATCACTGTTATATGGGTATGACAGTTGTGGCATGGTTTGTTGAGAGGGCATTATCTAATGAAAAAAATACAATAGTGTGACAGTGTTGCTTTGCTATAAGGTATTAGTTCTTATGTCGCTATGGATTAGCCACCATTGTTGTGGTCGGTATGATAGGTTAATCGGCTAATATCAGGTAGTAATATTATTAGATAATGGTATCTTACAAATCGACAGCGCCTTTTAAGTTAACTTAAAGCTATTATTGTGCCAAGCTCTGTTATCTCTGGTTTTGCTGGAATAACTAGCTCGTTATGAATAAATTTCTGGTATTGATGATGGTTGAATAGGTGTAATTAACCCAATCAATGGGTTGATTTGCACCTATGCTTGTACCGATGACTTATCTTGTGAGTTTTTAAAATATTCTAAGGTCATAAAGAGAGCTGCAATTGAGCGAGCTTCGGTACATTCGCCGGTAGCGAGCAGTTCGTTGATGTTATTGAGTTTCCAAGGGATCACTTCTAATTGTTCAGGTTCATCGCCGATTAAACTTTCGGGATATAAATCTTGGGCGAGGACAATTTCGGTACTATGTTCCAAATAAGAAGGCGCTAGTGATAATGAGCTTAAATGATGAAGGTTTCTAGCACCATAACCTACTTCCTCTTTAAGTTCTCGGTTAGCGGCTTCAAGAAAGGATTCACCTTCATCGGTTTTGCCTTTGGGTAGGCCGACTTCATAGCGGTGCACACCTGCAGAATATTCTCTTATTAACAGTACCGTTTCAAAATCTAACATAGGTACAATTAGGACGGCGCCACCAGGCTTGCCTCGAGCTAGGCGTTCATAATTGCGTAACTCGCCATTGCTGAATTTAATATCTAGTGATTCAATACGAAATAATCGGCTTTGAGCAACGGTCGTTCTTTTAAGAATAGTCGGTTTGTTGGGCATTGTGGTATTTTATGATTTTTTCATACTAAATATAACTCATCATGATTGAATGGCAAGAAATTGATACGGTTTTACTGGATATGGATGGAACTTTATTGGATTTGAATTTTGATAATCACTTCTGGAAAGAGTTTGTGCCACTAAAGTATGCACAATTGCACGGTATGGATCTAAATTTTGCAAAACAGCACTTAGAACCAAGGTTTAAAAGCATGGAAGGTCAGTTGGAGTGGTATTGCTTAGATTACTGGAGTGAGGCTTTGCAGTTGGATATTGTTGCTTTAAAGCGAGAGCTTTCAGAATTAATTGCTGTTTTACCGCATGTGACTGATTTTTTAGAAAAGCTACAGCAGTCTTCTAAACAAGTAATATTGGTGACCAACGCACATCGAGATAGCTTGGGTCTGAAAATGGAAAAGACTTGTCTACAGTCTTTTTTTGATGACATTGTTAGCTCTCATGATTTGGGTTTGCCAAAAGAGCATGCTGGTTTTTGGCCATTATTGCAGCAATCTCAAGTCTTTGATAAAGAGCATACATTAATGGTTGATGACAACGTAGACGTTTTGAATTCGGCGCAGTTGTTTGGTATAGCGCATTTAATCTCTGTGAGTAAGCCGGACACTCAGCAGCCCAAAAAACACATCACCGAATTTCGTTCTATTGAGGATTTTCGGGAGTTGATGATCAGCTGGTAAGTTTTTTGTGTTTCTCTGAGCTAGGGCGTTTACCTTGGTAGTTGCCTTTAGCATTAGAGGGTCTTCTTTCAGGTATGATTACGTCCGCTAATAGATTGGCGGTGATGGCGTTTACCGGTATTTTTTGGCCGATATAGGTTTCAATGTCTGGCATAGAATAGGCGTAATGTTCGCAAATAAAACTAATAGCGATGCCACTTGCACCAAAGCGGGCTGTTCTGCCAATTCTGTGCACATAATCTTCTACATCCTGTGGTAAATCATAATTAATAACATGAGACACGTCGGCTATATGTAAGCCTCTTGCGGCCACATCGGTAGCAATGAGTAGCGTGATTTTATTATCCTGAAAATCAGCCAGTAGGCGCTGGCGTTTGTCTTGGGCAACATCACCACTGAGTGCTGCAGTTTTATAACCATTGGCATTCAGTGTGTCGTCTAGCAATTCTGCGCAACGTTTGGTGTTGACAAAGATAATGCTGCGTTGAGGCTGATGATCATTTAGTAAACCTATTAATAGCGGTATTTTTTGTTCGTTGGCCGGGCAATAGGCGCTTTGCTGTATGGCCTTAGAGGTTACTTCCTCGCTTTCTATGCGTATGAGTATGGGGTTGTTCATGTGCTCATAGGCGAGTTCAGTGACTTTATAAGACAGAGTCGCTGAAAAGAGCATATTTAGGCGCTTTTCAGGTGTTGGCATGCGTCTTAATAAATAACGAATGTCCTTGATAAAGCCTAAGTCAAACATACGATCTGCTTCATCCATTACTGTGACTTGGATGTGATCGAGTGTGAAAGCATTTTGACGATAAAAATCAATAATACGACCTGGAGTACCGATGATAATATCAATGTTGGTTTTTAAGGTGTCCAATTGTTTTTGATAATCAGTGCCGCCATAAATCAACGCAAACTTAAGATTAAGATGTTTGCTGAGTAATAAGGCGTCTTTATGAATCTGGATAGCTAATTCACGTGTGGGGGCAAGAATGAGAGCCCTAGGATTCTTAATGGTTTCATTTTCATCATTGATTAGATGTTGAAAAGTAGCTAATAAAAAGGTCGCGGTTTTACCCGTTCCTGTTTGCGCTTGCCCGGCAATGTCTTTACTTCGCAACAATAAAGGCAAGGCTTTATCTTGAATTGGTGTGCAATAATTAAAGGCGGCATCATTTAAGCCTGACAGTATAGAGTCAGACAATTCCAAATTGCAAAAGCGTGTTTTAGTTAAATGGGTAGTTTTCATAGGCTATAGCATAACGTAAAAATCAAATTGCTTGAAATTGATTGACTCAATAAGCTATCCCTCCTATAGTTTTAACTTTTTATTTTTGGAGAAATAGTGTGAGCGATTCAGTTCTTCATGTAAGTGATAGTGAATTTAACGAAACTGTTATTAAAGCTAGTGGGCCTGTATTGGTTGACTATTGGGCAGAATGGTGTGGTCCTTGTAAAATGATTGCACCCGTATTGGATGCCATTGCAGAAGAATATGCCGGTAAATTAACAGTAGTCAAAATAAATATAGATGATAATCCACAGACCCCACAACACTATGGCGTACGTGGTATTCCAACGTTGATGTTGTTTAAAGATGGTGAAGTTGAAGCGACTAAAGTAGGTGCTTTGACTAAAGTAGAGCTTGCCAAATTTCTTGATAGTAATATTTAAAAATATTTATCATTATTCAGACCGCTCATAAAAGTGGACGGTTCTGAATACTTGATATATACTTATCTGGTGCGATAGTCTCGCGCAATCAATCATATCGTCTGATACTTACCCTCCGAATTCTAAATTCTATCCTGGTTGTTACGGTGTACAGCCGAACTACTTTTCTCCGAGTTGTCTTTTTATGAATCTTACCGAGTTAAAACTTAAACAAATTAGTGAAGTTATTGAAATTGCCGAGTCCCTTGGGCTTGAAAATGTTGCACGATCACGCAAGCAAGATTTGATCTTTGCTATTCTTAAGAAGCAGGCTAAGGCCGGCGACGATATTTCCGGTGATGGTGTTCTTGAAATTCTGCAAGATGGTTTTGGCTTTTTACGAACACCAGGTTGTTCTTATTTAGCAGGTCCCGACGATATTTATGTCTCACCCAGTCAAATTAGACGCTTTTCGTTAAAAACCGGTGATACGATCACGGGTAAGATTAGACCCCCAAAAGATAATGAGCGTTATTTCGCCATGCTCAAAGTTGACCAGATCAATTTTGAATCTCCAGAGAATACTAAAAATAAAATCACCTTTTCTAATCTGACGCCTCTTTTTGCTAAGCAACGTTTTACACTTGAGCAAGGCAATGGCAGTAGTGAAGATTTAACAGGGAGAATTATTGATTTAATCGCACCCATTGGTAAAGGTCAGCGTGGTTTGATTGTATCGCCTCCGAAAGCGGGTAAAACCATGATACTGCAAAGTTTGGCACAAGCTATTGCAGAACAAAATCCAGAATGTTATTTGATTGTGCTTCTAATCGATGAGCGTCCTGAGGAAGTTACCGAAATGGAACGTTGCGTTCGCGGTGAAGTGATTTCAAGTACCTTTGATGAGCCAGCCACTCGCCACGTTCAAGTGGCTGAAATGGTTATTGAAAAAGCGCGGCGTTTGGTTGAGCATAAACACGATGTGGTCATTTTGTTAGACTCGATTACTCGTTTAGCCAGAGCTTATAATACAGTTGTGCCTTCGTCAGGAAAAATATTAACGGGTGGTGTTGATGCCAATGCTTTAGAAAAACCTAAGCGTTTTTTCGGCGCGGCACGTAATATCGAAGAAGGCGGTAGTTTGACCATTATCGCAACGGCATTGGTCGATACTGGATCAAGAATGGATGAAGTTATCTATGAAGAATTCAAAGGTACCGGCAACATGGAATTGCATCTTGATCGTAAAATTGCTGAAAAAAGAATTTATCCTGCTATCAATATTAATCGTTCAGGTACGCGTAGAGAAGAGTATTTGGTTGATCCCGATACTTTGCAAAAAACCTGGATCTTGCGCAAGATCTTGCAGCCCATGGACGAAACAGCTGCTTCAGAATTTTTGATCGGTAAGCTAAAAGACTTCAAAACTAATGCTGAGTTCTTTAACTCTATGAAACGCTAGTTTTATAAAGCATTACGACTGCTTAATTTCATTCAGATAGTACTCTAGAGACTTTGCCATGACAGATCCTACTCTATTAATACATGCGCTTATTTTAGGTATTGTTGAAGGACTGACTGAATTTCTTCCGGTTTCATCTACGGGTCATTTAATTCTAGTGGGTCAATTGCTAGACTTTAATGATGATAAAGGTAAAGTTTTTGAAATTGCAATTCAATTTGCGGCGATACTTGCTGTAGTTTGGGAGTATCGGGCGCGATTATTTCATACGCTGGTTAGTGTAAGAACAGAAACAAAATCCATGCGTTTGGCTTTAAATCTGATCATTGCTTTTTTGCCTGCGGCCATATTGGGTTTTTTGTTTTTAAAACAAATAAAAGCCCATTTATTCAATCCTATAGTAGTTGCTTCGGCTTTTATTGTCGGTGGTTTTCTGATCTTGTGGGCTGAGCGTCGTCAGCATGAGGTTCATGCTGAATCCATAGATGATATGACTTGGCGCGACGCTTTAAAAATAGGTTTCGCACAAGCTTTGGCGATGATACCGGGTACTTCTCGTTCAGGTGCGACCATTATTGGCGGTTTATTTTTCGGTTTATCTCGTCGAGCCGCCACTGAGTTTTCTTTTTTCCTCGCAATACCTACCATGTTTGCCGCAACTTTATATGATGTTTATAAGCATCGCGAGTTGTTTAGTATGGATGATATGGTTTTGTTTGTGGTGGGTGGCACCATATCATTTATCAGTGCTTTTATCGCCGTACGCGGGTTAATACGCTTTATTAGTCGACATGATTTTACGGTATTTGCTTGGTATCGAATTATATTCGGCATCATGGTGTTAGTTTCTGCACAACTAGGTTGGATCAATTGGGGTTTGGCTTAATTAATCGACTGCCAACTAAAGGTAGGACGATTTAGCTTCATTGTTCATTTGATGCAGGCGAAAGACTAAGCCTACTCGCCATAAGTTGCTAGCCTCCTAGGCTTAGTCTTTCGCCTGCGTTCAATCTGCCCCACCTAAAATTCCTAGCCCATAAAAGCGCTAACTAACGCCCTCTTTTTATCCTTCTTTATAGTGATACCATAAAATTTTATTGCCCATTAACATACCGTTAACTTAAATGCGGTTACAATATTCATTTTTGAATAATGTAGGCTCCATCTTGACTGAAAAAACTATTCGAATTGCTACGCGTCAGAGTCCTTTGGCATTATGGCAGGCAGAGCATGTTGCTGCTTTATTGGAGCAGGCTTTTCCAGGCGTGAAGACTGAGCTAATCAAAATGGTTACGCGTGGTGATAAAATCCTCGACGCACCTTTAGCTAAAATTGGCGGTAAAGGTCTGTTTGTTAAGGAGTTAGAACAAGGTATGCTAGAAGGTTCGGCAGATATAGCCGTGCATTCAATGAAAGATGTGCCGGTTGAATTTCCGGTGGGCTTGCATTTAGCGGCTATATTAAGTAGAGAAGATCCTACTGATGCTTTGGTTTCGAATCATTATTCGGCCTTAGCGGAATTGCCTGCTAATGCCAAAATAGGTACGTCTAGTCTGCGTAGACAATGCCAGCTTAAAGAACGCTTTCCAGAAGCACAAATCTTGCCCTTAAGAGGTAATGTTAATACGCGTTTAGCTAAACTGGATGCCGGTGAATATGATGCCATTATTTTGGCATCCGCTGGATTAAAAAGATTAGGTATGAGCGAGCGTATCGCACAGTCTTTAGATCCCAGTGATAGTTTGCCTGCTATTGGTCAGGGTGCAATAGGCATAGAATGTCGCATTGATGATGTAGAAATGAATGATATGCTACAACGACTACATGATTCAGATACGGGTTTGTGTGTAACTGCTGAGCGTGCCATGAATGCACGCTTACAAGGTGGCTGCCAAGTGCCAATTGGTGGTTTTGCACAGCATATTAACGGACAATTGTTTATGCGTGGCTTGGTTGGTGATCCTGATGGTAGTGTCCTTTATAGAGCTGAGTGCTGGGCTGAAGTTGATCAGGCAGAAACTATGGGGTGCAAGATAGCCGATGATTTATTAGCTCAAGGTGCAGATAAAATTCTGCAAGCGTTATTGCTTGAATAAGTCGTTAAATGATGTTCGTGTCTTAGTCACGCGCCCCGCTCATCAAGCTAAAAATTTATGCGAATTGCTTGAAAAGCAGGGCGGGGTCGCTATTCGTTTTCCTACGCTAGCGATTGCCGCTTTAGAAAATACACAAGCCATACAAGCTGGATTAGCGCAATGGATGACTTATCAATGGCTTATATTTATCAGTGTCAATGCAGTAACTATGCACAGTTACTATTCAGTTGATGATAAAATAAAAAAAAACAATTCGGTGCGCATTGCCGCAATAGGAAAAGCTACTGCTGAGGCCTTGTTATTGGCAGGATTGCCGGTTGATTTGCTGCCTGAACAAGGATTTAACAGTGAAGCAGTGTTGGCTATGCCTACTATGCAAAACATGCAGGGGCAGCGATGTTTAATTGTTCGAGGTTTAGGTGGTCGAGAAGAATTAGCGGCGACATTACGAAGTCGAGGCGCAGTTGTTGATTATCTTGAGGTTTATCAAAGGATAATACCCAGTATTGATAATTCAGCATTGTATTTACTACTGACTCAAAATAAATTGGATGTTATAACGGTAACGAGTGTTAATGCGTTGCAAAACTTATTAATTATGTTGAATGAACAATATCATCAGCAATTATTTTGGATACCTCTAGTCGTAATTAGCGATAGAATTCGGCACATAGCTGCCGACATAGGCTTTAAACGAATTGCAGTGACGAATAGTCCTTCAGATGTGGCAATTCTTGAGACAGTAAAAATGTGTGTAACAGGAGGATTAGCGTGGCCGAATTGAGTGAACAAAAAGAACAAGAGCTGGGCGATATCAAATCAGCCCGCCAATCGTCAAATGGTTTATGGTTTGGCGTCATTATACTGCTCATTATTATCGGACTTGCTGGTGCCGGTTTTTATTTCTTTTCGCAATTACGCGATCAGCAACAAGATCTAGGTGGCGAAGTTAAAGGCGAAATGTCTAAACAGATTGCCGATTATCAATCTCAACTAGTTGCCATTCAATCTCAGTTAGCCTCTTTAGAATCTAGCGTAGCAGGTAAAGATAATCATTTTACCCAAACGCTTGCGGATTTTTCTCAGCTTCATAATGAAAAGTTAGAGACTACTCGTAAAGAGTTAAATGAATCTATTATTCGATTACAACGCCAATTAGGTAAAACTAGAGGTGATTGGTTGATTGCCGATGCTGAGTATTTGCTCAGTGTAGCCAATGAGCGCTTACATTTAGTAGGTGATGTTAATACCTCTCGAGAAGCTTTAGAAGCGGCTGATCAACGCCTCAGAGAAAGTGGCGATGCAGCAACTTTTAAAGTACGTGAAGAAATTGCTAAGGAATTGTCTCTACTTAAAAGCATTAGCGTACCTGATGTCGTTGGTATTTATGCCTCAATACAAACTCTGCAAGATCGGGTTGACAAATTAGCTTTGCTTTTGCCTTATACCGGTAAAACCCTAGCATCACCTGCTGATAGTAAAAAGTTTCCGTTACCCACGGAAAATCAAGGTTTACTTAATTCAGCAATCAGTCAGTTACAAGATGCGGTTGTTATTAGACATAGCGAACATGAAGTTAAGGAAATATTAACGCCCGAAGAAGCGTTGTTTATTCGTGAACAATTAAGAGTTAAGTTGGAAATGGTCAAGATTTCCTTGGTTCAGCGTAATGAGGTGCTATTTCAATCAAGTTTAGCTGATGTCAAGAAATGGACTGAACAGAACTTTACTAAAAACACCGACGATAGTTTTTTGGCTGACTTAGAGCGCCTAAATATCACCAAGATCAGTAGCCAGTTACCCGATATCAGCTTATCTTTAAAAATGATTAAAGATATAGCGACCTTAAGAGTAGAAACAGATAAAGCAATTCAGCCATTAGACGCTATGGTTACGGTTAAAAAACCTATGGCAGTAGAATCAAGTAAGCCAGTAGAAACTTTGATTCCTACTGAAGCTGTTGAGCCTTCGAAATAAGAGAGCGTTGATGAAAAAGTTATTTAATCTTCTAGGTTCTCTGTTTGCAACGATTGCCGTTGCATTGTTGCTAAATTATTGGTTGCAGAGCTTTGGTAATCCAGGCTATGTGATGATTGGTATTGGTCATTGGTCGCTTGAGACCTCGTTAGTGATTTTTTCAATTAGCTTGCTATTAGGCTTTTTTGTTTTTTACCAATTGTTTAGATGTATAGGTTGGTTGATTCGTTTACCTGGGCATTTGAAAAGCCGAGGTAAAAATATTCGCTTTAATCGCTCTCAAGAAGCCTTGATCGCAGGTTTAGTTGATTCCGTCGAAGGTAACTGGGAAAAAGCTGAAAATATCCTCATCAAACATGCATCGCATAGTGGCGCGCCTTTAATCCATTATTTAACGGCAGCAAGAGCAGCTCAATCTCGTGGAGCCTTCGATAAAAGAGATGAGTATTTGAAGAAAGCGACTGATCATGCGCCCGATTCCGATGTTATTATTGGACTCACTCAAGCGGAGCTTAATTTATCAGGCAATCAATTTGAGCAAGCCTTAGAAACTTTAACTCGACTACATAGCATTGATCCAAACCATGCAAATGTTTTAAAGCTCTTACATCAAACTTATCAGCATGTAGGAGATTGGCACGGTATTAGAAAGCTGATTCCATCCTTGCATAGCCAGCAAATTTTAATGGAAGCCGAAGTTAAGTTGTTGGAGACAGAAACTTACAGTCAGTTACTAAAAGAAGCAGCAACAAACGCTAATATTGTAGACCTTAAAACCTTATGGTCAGAAATCCCTGGCTTCATAAAAAACATGCCTAGCATTGCGGCTATTTATTTTGCCGCTATGATTTATGTGGGTGCCGATAATGAAATTGAAGAAGAATTGATAGAAATACTATCCGGCCGCTGGGATGAGACTTTATTGGTTTTGTTTGGTAGCCTGCAGTCCAATAATGTTGTCACTCAGCTAGAAACCGCTGAAAAATGGTCTTATGTACATCAGGACAATGCTGTTTTGTTAGCTGTTATGGGAAAATTGGCTATAAAGTGTGAGGATAGCTTTAAAGCCGAAAGTTATCTGGCTAAAAGTATTGCTGTAGAACCCACTGTGCAAGCTTATCAATTTTTAGGTGATTTATTGTTTGCACAGGGCGATCAGGAAGGTGCTAGCCGTTGTTATAAAAATGGTTTAGAGCTGGCTTCTAGCGAGTTAGTGGCTCGTATAGATAGATTGCCCTCTTAAGTTTTCGCCGTTTTAGATAAGTAGATTGGGGGTGGCGCTCACTGCTCACCGTAATGATGGGCAAACCATAAAGCTGTTTGCTCATCCCAAAACGACTGTAGGCCGGAATAAGGCTTTTCGAGCGGAAGCGAGCAAAGCGTTTCCGGCATAGGCAGTGCATCTGTGCCGGAAACGCCAACACGCGCTGCGCTAGCATGGTCTTATTCCGGCCTACAAATGCTTCTTACCGCTTTTGTTAATATAAAACTGGGCAAACGATAAAGCTGTTCACCCACCTTACATGTCTATATATCTGTTTAATCAAGTATCCCCAGTCTATCGAGTTCCCATGAAATCAATTGATCATTCTCTTGTACGCATTAATTTCAGCGCCTTTTTATTAGCGAGTTTTTTATCGCTTATGTTTGCTAGTTCCATTACATGGGCAAAAACTAAAAAGCCAGATGTTGTCAGTATGAATGCTACTCTGGAGCTTAATAAAGAGGGGCTGCAAGCAAAAATAGAAGCTATCAATACTCGGCAAGGTTTGGATGAGGCACTAAAATCTAAGATATTATCAATTTATCAAGCGGCTCTTGATAACCTAAACAATATCGAAGATTATAAAATTCGAGCCAACGAATTTAATTTAGCAATCAAGCAAGCGCCTGAGCATACTAGGAAGCGTCTTAAAGAAATCGATCAAATAACCGTTAAGATTGCAAAACAAAAGCCTGAAGATTTTAATCGGATCCCTACAGAAGAATTAGAACAACGCTTAATTATAGAAAAAGGCAAAATAAGTAACTTAGATGAGCAGCAAAATAAACAAGAAAGCGAGTTATTGCAGCAGCAATCTAGACCACAACTGATCCGCACAGAAACCGTTGATGCTAGACAAGATATAGAAAACTCCCAAAAAAAATTAACCCAACCAGCGGATAGAGCGAGTAATAGTTTAGAAACTGAAGCTAAGCTAGCCAATTTAAAAACTCTAATTGAAGCGCGTACCGCTGAGCTAAAGATGCTGGATATAGAGGCAATTAGTAATCCGTCTCGAGTGGATTTACTTAAAGCCGAGCTTAGGTTGCTGGAATTGCAAAAAAATGCTCTAGCGCCGGTTATTACCATCATAGAAAGTTTATTAACAGAGCGCCGTCAGCAAGCTGCACAAACCATGGAAAATGCGTTAAGTCAGGCTGAAAGTGAATTAGCAGGAAAGCACCCGCTTATCCAATCCTACACCCGAGAAAACATTCAATATAGTCGTGACTTGCAAACCATTGCTACAAAAATTGATAGCTATACCGAGCAAAAAACTAAGTTAGATCAACAAGCCAGTGATTTAGATAGTGACTTCAAGAATGCAGAAAAGAAAATAAGTTTGGCTGGTTTAAGTCCTGCTTTGGGTAAAATATTGCGTGAACAACGTCGTAATATCACTAGCCAAGATCAATTTAAGTTGCAATCAGAAATTATTCAAGAGGAGACGGCTGTCACCAGTTTGGAGCAATTTAAAATTGAAGACCAACTGAAACAGTTGTCAGATATTGATGCCAAGCTTAAAGAAATCATGGATCTTCAAGTCGATCATCAATTGCCATCAGAGCAACGCATGATGATACAGGCGGAATTACGTGTCTTGCTAAATAGTCAGGATGATTTATTAAATAAATTATCAGTCGATTACAGCACTTATTTACGTACGCTTGGTGACTTCGATTTTTCTAGGCAGCAAATCTCTGTTATCGCAAATAAATTTGCCGTGTATCTGGATGAAAATTTATTATGGGTTAAAAGCTCAGACCCTATCAATATTCACTATATTTCCAGTCTTTTTCATTCGACTCAGTGGTTATTGTCACCGGTCAACTGGATGTCTTTAATTAAAGATACTTATAGAATGGTGCAACAGAGCCCCTTCTTAATAGCGTTTGGTGTTTTTAGCTTAGTATTGCTGATGCTTTATGAAAAAGAAGCTAAAAAACAGTTACTGGCTATTGCGGTTAAAGTGGGCAAACTATCTACCGATAATTTTAGCTATACTCTACAAGCCCTAGCCTATACTTTAATAATCGTGCTACCCATCCCCATGCTTAGTTATTATTTAGGTTGGTTTTTGAGTGATAGCCTGCATGTTAGTGATTTTAGTAAAGCTATCGGTGAAGGCTTGCAGAGTAGTGCCTCTCCGATTATTTTTTTACAGTTTTTTTATCATTTATTTGCAGAGCAGGGTATTGCTCGTAG